>Ga0257125_1001182_pt1 | contig 28048 bp, 34 predicted proteins | sample SI106_200metaG_FD_190183 | JGI IMG/M metagenome (GOLD analysis project Ga0257125, IMG submission 190183) | Marine microbial communities from Saanich Inlet, British Columbia, Canada - SI106_200 | ecosystem: Environmental > Aquatic > Marine > Inlet | place: Canada: British Columbia | collected... | reverse complement strand
TAACCCCCAAAAATAGCTAATCCAAAGAACTATTTAAAATTATCCAGAATACAAAATTTATCCTTTCCACTCTTTTCTTCCTTCAGCAATCTCAATTACTTTAACTAAAGTATCTCTAGAGGGAACACCCCTCAAACCAATTGGCTCTTCAGAACCTGGACCTCTAACAAGCAAGGTTGGAACAGCTCTTATTTCAAATTCATCAGCCTTCTGTTTACCTTCAGGACTTCCAATATTAGTTTCAACCAACTCAACTTGACCTTTATCAACAAATTCCTTAACCAAACTTACGGCCCTAGGACAATGCGGACAAGTCGGAGATGTAAAAACTTCAATTTCAACAACCATAAGAAATCAAAAATTAAAAAATGTTTTATAAGGTTTATGTAAGCTGCTTCACTTGTTCCCAAGGATAATTATCAGCACCAAAATGACCATACTTTGAAGTATCTGTATAAATTGGTTTCTTTAAATCAAAATTAGCAATTATTGATGCAGGTTTCAAATCAAAATTTTCTCTAACAACTCTTTCCAACTCTTCTTCACTCAAAGTAGAAGTTCCAAAACTATCGACAAATATACTAACTGGTTCTGCAACACCAATAGCATAACTTAAACCAACTTCACATCTCTTGCACATGCCAGAAGCAACCAAACTTTTTGCAACATGTCTTGCAGCATATGCGGCACTTCTATCAACTTTGCTAGGATCTTTACCAGAAAATGCACCACCTCCATGCCGACCCATTCCACCGTAACTATCAACAATAATTTTACGACCAGTCAAACCGGCATCTGCATGTGGACCGCCAAGAACAAACTTTCCAGTAGGATTGACAAGGAACTTGGTATTATCATCTATCCAAAAACCACAAGAAGGTCTAATAATTTTTTCTATAATATCTTTCTTTAAAATATCATAATTTACACCTTCATCATGTTGGGAACTTAAAACAATAGTATCTACTCTAATTGGTTTACTCCCATCATATTCAACTGTAACTTGAGATTTACCATCAGGACCTAAATAAGGAACTTCACCGCTCTTCCTAACTTCAGACAATCTTTTAGTCAGCCTATGAGCTAAAACAATAGGTAGTGGCATTAATTCATCAGTCTCATCACAAGCATAACCAAACATCATACCTTGATCGCCAGCACCTTGTTCTTTAAACAAACCCTCTCCTTCACTAACGCCCTGAGAAATATCTGGACTTTGTTTTTCTACATGTAATAAAATTGCACAAGTATCTGCATCAATACCATAACTACTTTTAGTGTAACCAATATCTCTTAGCCTAGATCTAACTATTGAAGGAATATCTATCTTAGCATTTGTTGTTAGTTCACCTGCAACTATAACTACACCTGTTTTAGTTAAGCATTCAATTGCAACTCTTGACTCAGGATCTTGGTTTAAACATTCATCAAGAATAGAATCAGAGATTTGATCACACACTTTATCTGGATGACCTTCGGTTACAGATTCGGAAGTAAATAGTTTTTTCATAAAAAAAGACAGCAAAAGGGCTATAAAAGAATAGTGAAATTGTAATAGATAAGTAAAAATTAAAAACCTTTATAAGCGGCCCAAATACATCAAATCCAAGCTCAAGTTACAAAAACAACTTGAATAGGAGTATGAAATTAAATGGAAGGAAAAGTTAAATGGTATGACATCAGGAAAGGCTACGGTTTTGTAGAAGGTGACGATGGTCAAGACTATTTTGTGCATTATACATCTGTAAATGAAGGTGTACGCCTAAGAGAAAATGATCGAGTTTCTTTTGATCAATCTGAAGGTGAAAAAGGTAAACAAGCACAAAATGTTGTTCTGCTTCAAAAAGGTAGTGAAATAGCAAATGATGAAAAGCCAGAAGAAGCACCAGCTGAAGAAGTAACTGAAGAAGAACCTACAGAAGAATCAACTGAGGAAGAAACAAAAGAAGAAGAAGCACCAGCTGAAGAAGAATCAAAAGAAGAAGAAAAAGAAGAATAAAAGTATTATTTCTATTTTTTTATTTTTTATAATGACTTGATAGTCCTATCTCTTTTTCTTTTTAGTTTTCTTTTTAACATTCTTTTTTGCGCCCATTTTCGAAAACACAAAGATATACAATATATCCAAGACTGCTAAAGTATTCAAAATCAAAAGAGCCACGAACCAAACCAGATGACCTTTCCTAGAAGCTTTCCAAAGAGCAACACCTTTCCAAGGTAGAGTCCAAAGAGTAGCCAAGATAAGCAACCAGCTAGTTTCTAAGCCAACTAAACTTGTAAAATCCATAATGAGAAAATAAAATTACTACTATAAAAACTTTACTTAGCCAATCTTTTATTAGAACTCAAACTTGGCCTTATTTTTTCAGCACCCTTTCCTTTATTCATCATTCCTCTGCTTTTTCTACCTGCAGAAGTTAAACCTCTAAAAACACGGCCAGTATTTGCTTTTCTGTTTACCCATTCAGTCCTATGGTCGCCCTTTATCCTGGGATGTTCTCTATCAATCAAAATTACTTCGTACCATTTATGCTTACCATCTTTACCAACCATGTAAGAATTCAAAACTTCCATATTAGTATACTTTTTAGCTACTCTGCCTTCTGCAATCCACTGATAGCTCATACCAACTATTTTCTTTCTTCTCCTATGCTTAGAACGTCTACCTTTTTTTATCAAAGGTCTTTGTCTCTTACTTTTAGCAACTTTAATCCTAATAACTGCAAATCCTTGCTTTGCTTTATATCCAAGAGTTCTAGCCCTATCTAGTCTAGTTGGTCTATCTGCCCTAACCATAACTGGCTCTCTTCTCCATTTAATCAACCTATCTCTCAAAATATCTGAAGAGGGGCTTTTCCATGCTTCTCGAATATACTTATACATGATGATGTTTGAGAATTTGGGGCGTTTATAAATGTTGCTATCTAAACCATAAAAACAACAGAGATGTCAATCCAGCTATAATAAAACTCCAGAAAAAACTACCGGAAAATACAAAAAATATAAGCATACATATTCTACCAAAATTCAAAATCCATTCTCTAGTTATGATTTCAGAATAATTATTACCTTTTTTTGTCCTAACCTTCATATAAAGATTCTTATGCATGGCAACAGCAAACAAAGACCAAGATATAGCACCAAGGAGGGTCACAATAATTACTCCAGAAATATTATCAACAAATGCTCTCATAAATATTGAAATTCCAAAAACAATAGCACTGGTACGTAAAACCAATCCTAACTTATTATGATCAACATATTTACCAGCAATAACCAAAATAAATGGAGTAACAACAGAAATTAAAGAGAATATTGCACCAAATCCAAGATAATTATTAAGTATGAAAAATACAAACAAAGGCCATAAAATAGCAGTAGCAACATGCATTGCACCATCTGAAAAATAAGAAACAAAGCAACTAAATTTGTCCATAGAAAACATGCCTTTAAAATTAATATTTGCATTAAGTTTAATATCTTTAGTTAAAAACAAAGGAGCTGAAGAAAGAATCAATATTGCAGTTACAACAACAAATAAAACATCAAAACTAGATAAGTCTAAAATAAGACCTGCCAAAACCGGACCAATTATAGAAGCAATACTAGCCATAATGAAAATTAAGCTTATTTCTGATCCTCCTTTCTTCTTTTTCATAGATTTAGCCATATCAGCGTGAACAGAGAACCAAAACATTGCCTGGGCAGCACCAAAGAAAATAGAAGATGGATAAAACCAAACAGAATCTAATTTAAGAAGATAAAGAAATGCAAGTGCAAAAATAAGTATAATTGAACTAATCAATAAATTTTTCTTAAAACCAATTTTTCCACTAATTTTTGAAGACAAAATAAAAGACAAAGCGGCAACAAAATAGGTTACAATAAAGAAAATACCAACCATTGATAATGAATAATTAAGCTCAAAAAACAAATAAATTGGAACAAAAATACCAAATAACGCAACAGCAAACTTTCTCAATGCCACAGCAACGTATATTTCAGTCAATTCCTTATTTTTATTTAAAATATGATTTAATCCATGTACAATATCGTGGAACATAACCTAATTTTGGAATAATGAGTATAAAAAGATTACCTTGACACGTGCACCGGAATAATATATAAATCTCTTATTCTTACCTTTTTTATGGCCACAGGCTACTCACAAAAAGAGTTAATTAAATTTAATTTTGAAAGTCTTAATTTAGATAAAAACGACTTCTTTGGAAATTCACCACCAGCTGTGTTCGTTGGAAGATTTGGTTATCCTAAAGTAAATGTTGGAATTCTATCACCTGTAGAAAAGAAAGAAGATGCAAATCTATTGGACAACCCAAAAGAATGGGCCAAACAAAAATTAAGAGATATAGATATAATAAAACTAAGATCACAATTAATCAACTCAAGGTTCCAATCAAACATAAAATCATTCGATTCAAGATTTTTAAATCTCTCACAAGAAGTTTCCATGGCTTACAAACCAGTTGATATGGAAATTCAATTAAAAAATAAACCAAAAAAAGTAACAGAATTAAACAGATTTACAAAACCATTAAGCAATAACGCAAATCTCAAAAACATAAAAATTACAGAGAATCCAAAAATAAAAACAGCAGTAGACAAAACAACTTCAGATTGGGATCTAAAAGCAGTTCAGGGAATAAATAAATTATACAATAAAGGATTTGACGAAAACTTCTTACACAAAATACTTTCAATTGGATTGTTAGGAATAAGAAAAAATAGAAAATTAGTTCCAACAAGGTGGTCAATAACTGCAACGGATGATACAATAACAAAAGAATTACTAAAAGAAATAAAATACAATGAGCCATTAGAAACAACATTAGTTTATTCTGGATATTATTTAGGAAATATTTACCTATTTATTTTTATGCCAGGCGTATGGAGTTATGAACTTTTTGAAATGGAAGTTCCATTTAAAACAAATCCTTGGAGTAGGACTGGAAATTTCTATGGATATGATTATGAAAATTACTATGGAAGAAAAGGATATGTAGATGAAACTGCAGGAGGATATTTTGCATCGAGATTACCAGCAGTAGAAAAACTAAAACAGCTAAGAAAACAAGCGTCAGTGTTAGTTCTTAGATTTATTACTGAAGAAGATAAATTTCCATTGGGTGTTTGGGTTTGCAGAGAAGCATCAAGAATATCACTAAATTCAGAACCAATAGAGTTTGAAGATATCCAACTAGCATTAAACTATGCAAAAGCATTCGCAAAAAATAAATTTAAAGAAGATATAGAAACTATTTTAAACGAAAGTAGAACAATAAGAACAGTAAAAGAACAACCGAGATTAAGTAAATGGCTCTAATAACTCTAACTGAAATTTTAAACTTCGCTATAATAAGTGCAGTTCTAGGATTCATATTTGCAGGGCTATATCAAAGTAGGCCAAAAACAGTCTATGACAGAATACATAAAAGGAAATTTTCTTTTAGGGATTTCAAATTTGCTTTAGCAGTAGTTGCTCCAGCAATAGTCTTGCACGAGTTAGCACATAAATTTGTTGCAATGGGATTCGGATACACAGCGTCTTTTGAACTATTTCCTTTCGGTTTATTAGTTGGGGTGGTGTTAAAGATTATAGGATCACCACTGTTACTTGTAGCGCCAGGTTATGTAATCATAGGAACTGAAGCATTCTCAAATGGTTTTGCATATAGGCTAATAGCTTTCGCAGGACCTGCAGTAAATTTAATACTCTGGATAGGATCAATGTTTTTACTAAAAACAAAGATAAAATTTACAACATGGCAACGTTCGGCACTAAAAATGTCAAAACTATTGAACATGTTACTATTCTTCTTCAATATGATTCCATTCGGACCATTTGATGGGGCAAAAGTATTCTTTGGTCCACCAAGTTAAGCCTTAACAGCAACTTCTTCAGAACTCTCTTTAGTTAATTCATCTAATTCTTTTCTAATAGCAATTATCTGCTTCTTATTATCAACTTGCTTCAAAACACCCTCACATTCAGGGCATTTAAAATCATTTTCAAGAGCATTATCGAAACTCAATCTTAGACACTTCTTTCTACAAGTCAAAAAGGCGCCATCTTCCTTTTCAAGCCTTTTTTTAAGAGTACAAACTCTCTCATTATATATCTTTTTAACCAAAATTTTAGCTTGAACTGGATTAAAAGTCCAATAATAAATATACCAGCCTTTCTTCTTATCTTTTTTCCTCAAGAAAGTAACTAAATTGCTCTCTTGAAGCCTATAAAGGGCATTTCTGACATGATTTATACCCATTTGGAGGTTCTCGGCAACTACAAATTCAGACACATTTTCGCCATGATCTATGATAAATCTAGCTACAGGAACGGCATCTTCACCAGCCATACTTGAGATAAGTGTATCTATCTTTTCTTGTGTAAGTTCCATGCTAAACCCCCTATTATTTTACAAGAAAATCGATTTAAAAAGCTTTGTGTTAGATAATTTCAGTTCAATTTTGAAGTTACCACAATGAAATAAATAGAAAGATTTTAATACTTTAATAACGAAAATGTAATAACAAGATGTCTTGGTTCAAAAAAAAGAAAAAAGAAGTGGATTTTTCTAAAGAATTACCAGATTTGAAGGCTAGAATAGGTGGAACTCGGGGAATACCCGATGTACCGCGCCCAAGGGGCAAAACTGAAGAGTTTCCAAGCTACCAAAACGAGTTACGCGACATAAAAAGAGTGATAGACAAACCAATTTCTAGACCACCAGTGCCTTCGCCTACAATGGAAATTCCACAAAGAAAACCCATGCTTCCACAAAGAACTGCAACATTAAATCCAATTTCACCAAAACCATCAAGCCCTATACCTCAACCAACAGGAAGAGGAAAATCAATATTTGTAAAATTAGATAATTATAAGGCTGCAAGAGAACATATGAGTAGAGTAAAATCTTTAACTAGGGATGCTGAAAATCTCTTAACCGAATTAAACAAAACGAGAAATGAAGAAGATAGAGAGCTAGAAACCTGGAAAGGAGATTTGGAGAAAATAAAAGATAGCCTTGTAATGATTGATAAGAAATTGTTTGAGGGTTGATGGTGGCCAAAAACGCAGAATACATAAACATAGACCAGTCTAATGTTGCAAGGAAGAGAATTCTTGAGACTGCAGTAGATACAACTCAAACATTGAGATTCTTTGAAAAATATCCTAAAATTAAAGCTAAAAAAGTTGCACAGCTAAACAAAATAAGAACTATAATGAGAAAAGTAATGGTTGAGATAAAGGCTTTAGAATTAATTATGCCGGAATTAGTAGAAAAACCAGAAATTAAACCAAAAAAAAGAACAACAACAAAAAAAACTTCCAAACCAATGTTAACAAAAAGAGAATCTGATCTTGATCAAGAAATAAAAGATATAAGAGCAAAACTTTCAAAACTCGGAGTTTAACCCAAAACTTTTAAAAATAACGTGTTCTATTAAACTATATGAAATCTTCAGAGCTAAAGAAAAAATACATTGAATTCTTTAAAGAAAAAGGACACATGGAGATACAAAATTCCTCACTTATTCCTGAAAATGATCCAACAGTGTTATTTACAACAGCAGGAATGCACCCTTTAGTTCCCTACTTACTAGGACAAAAACATCCACAAGGAAAAAAATTAGTTAATAATCAAAAATGTATTAGAACTGGAGACATAGAAGAGGTTGGTGACGATATACACTTAACATTTTTCGAAATGCTTGGTAATTGGTCTCTTGGAGATTACTGGAAAAAGGAAGCAATAGAATTGAGCTTTGAATTCTTAACAGATAAAAAATGGTTGGGCCTCCCAAAAGAAAAGTTAGCAATTACTTTGTTTAAAGGAAATAAACAGATTACAAAAGATACTGAAAGTGCAAAGATATGGCAGAAATTCGGCATTTCTGAAAAAAGAATAGTTTTCCTTGGAGAGAAAGACAATTTCTGGGGCCCGGCTGGAAAAACTGGCCCATGTGGTCCTGACACTGAAATGTTTTATTGGATATCAAAACAAAAACCACCAGAAAATTTTGATCCAAAAGATCCAAGATGGGTTGAAATATGGAACGATGTGTTTATGCAGTATAATAAAGATGAAAAAGAGAAATACACAGATCTAAAACAAAAGAACGTAGATACTGGATTTGGATTTGAAAGAGTATTTACAATTTTAGAAAATAAAGAATCAATTTACGACTCAAGTTTATTTAAACCAGTAATGGATAAGATAAATAAAGTAACTGGTGCGGGTAGTGCAGACAATATAGCAAAAAGAAAAATAGCAGATCACCTAAGAGCATCCACATTTATACTGAATGAGGAAATTTCACCAGGGAATTTGGACCAAGGGTATGTTCTAAGAAGATTGATAAGAACTTCAATAAGGCATGCAAGAAGATTAAAACCAAAAAAAGATTATCTAAAAAGTATAGTGGAAGTAATAATCGAGATTAATAAAAAAGATTATCCAGAATTAGATAAAAATAAATCAAGAATTATTGAAGAAATTCTAAAAGAAGAAAAGAAATTTACAAAGGGGCTAGAAAAAGGATTAAGAAAATTTGAAGCAATAGCAAAAAAAAGTAAAAAGATTACAGGAAAAGATTCATTCTTGTTATTCCAATCATTCGGGTTTCCAATAGAAATAACTGAAGAGTTAGCTAAAGAAAAGAAAATAAAAGTTGATGTAAATAGTTTCTACGAAGAATTAAAGAAACACCAAGAGCTTTCAAGAACATCTACAAAAGGAAGATTTGGTTCCGGATTGGCAGACAGTTCAAGAAAAACAATTTTGTATCACACTGCAACACATATTTTACTTTCAGCACTAAAAGAAGTCCTAGGAAAAGATGTTAGACAAAGAGGAAGCAATATAACAAAAGAAAGGTTGAGATTCGATTTTAACTTTGATAGAAAACTAACTAAAGAAGAAGTAGAAAAAGTAGAAAAGATAGTTAACGAAAGGATAAAAGAAGGAATAGAAGTAATTAGAGAAGAAATGACTTACAAAAAGGCAAAGAAGAAGGGAATTGTAGGTCAATTTACCTATGGGGAAAATGTAATAATCTATACAATAGGAGATATCTCTCAAGAATTATGTAGCGGACCCCATGTAAACAATACAAAAGAACTTGGACACTTTAGGATAACAAAAGAACAAAGTTCATCTGCTGGTGTAAGAAGAATAAAAGCTATTCTAGAATAATTGCTGGTTTACCTGGCATTGCTTTTTCATTATCTTTCTCAACAGAAATTTCAATACCAAAACGATCACGTAACTCTTTAGAAATCTCTTCAATAATCTCAATCTCAATCTTTTGACCAAATACAAACTTTGGAATTCTAATTTCGTCCTTCAAATAATAAGGAATTAATTTAGAGATATCTTTGTTGTGCTTCCCATCAATTGTTTTCTTTATAACTTCGCCAACATTTCTAGTTTTAATAATTGTTTTCTTTAAATCATTAATAAATTTATACTTCCAGTTCTCAGCGACGGCAATTTTAGCTTTTTTAGGTTTGAACTTAACCAATTTTATAATTGCACTCAAATCTTTATCCAAAGAAGCAACAAACTCATCAACTGCATCAAATTCTTTGTTTATTTTCTTAGCATCAAAATTAGGCCAAGTCTGTAACGAAACAAAACCTTTTCCACCAATTTTACTCCAAATCTCCTCAGCTATATGTGGACAGAAAGGACTTAACAACTTAATAAAACTCTCCAAATCTTTCTTACTTATTTCATCCTCTAAAGAATCAAAAAGAGATCTTATTTTAATCACAGCCAAATTATATTTGAAATTCTCAACATCTTCAGTAACTTCTTTGATGGCAGAATTAACTTTGCTCTCAACTCGTTTACTAGACTTGCTAATTTTAACTTTCTTTAAATAATCATAAACTCTACTAACAAACCTATAACTTCCCTCAACACCTTTATCATCCCATTCAGTATCTTTGTCGGGGGAAGCAATTGAAACCAAATACAGTCTAGCAGTATCTATTCCATACTTCTTAGAAATAGTTTCAGGCAAAACAACATTCCCCCTGGACTTCGACATTACAAAACAATTCTTGTGCAACATTCCTTGATTAAACAATTTCTTAAATGGCTCATCGAATTTTAACATCTTCAAATCTCTCAAAGCTTTTACAAAGAAACGAGCATAAATCAAATGCATACATGCGTGCTCAGCACCACCAATGTATTGATCAACTGGCATCCAATATTTAACTTTGTTTTTATCAAAAGGTTCTTTTTTATTTTTAGAATCACAATACCTCAAGAAATACCAACTACTATCAAAGAAAGTATCCATTGTATCTGTTTCTCTTCTTGCTTTAGCCCCACAAATTGGACAGTTAGTATTTACAAATTCTTTATTTGTTTCTAATGGATTTCCTTTTCCAAACTTAACTCTGTCTGGCAATTTAACTGGCAAGTTCTCATCGGGAACAACACCACATTTATCACAATAAACAACTGGAATCGGAGTTCCCCAATATCTTTGTCTGGAAACCAACCAATCTCTTAATTTATATTGAGTCTTAACACTACCAAGTTTATTCTCCTTCAAAAACTTAGAGATATCATCAATAGCTTTCTTACTGTTTGTTCCAGTAAACTCTCCAGAACTAACTAGTTCACCTTCACCAGTATAAGCCCTGTCTAAATCCCCTGCTCTCAAGTTCTTATTTTTATTTTGTATAACTACTTTGATTGCAACATCGTATTTCTTAGCGAACTCAAAATCTCTTTGATCATGTGCAGGAACAGCCATAACAACACCAGTAGCATAATCTGCAACAACAAAATTGGATGAGTAAATAGGAATCTCTTCACCAGTCAAAGGATGAATGGCATAACGACCAACAAAAACACCTTCCTTATCTTTTATTTCTTGACTTTGCTTTGGAACATTCTTCAAAAATTCTTTAACTTTTTTCTCTTGTTTAGTTGCAGAACACAATTCCAAAACTTTAGGATGCTGTATTGAATAAACTAAAAATGTAACTCCATACAAAGTATCTGGTCTTGTTGTAAAAACTTCTATATGTTCAGTAGAATTTTTCAACTTAAATTTAACCATAGTTCCTTTACTTTTTCCAATCCAATTTTCCTGCATAGCCTTTATTCTCTCAGGCCAATCCAGTTTATCAATATCTTTCAATAATTCATCAGAATATTTAGTTGTCTTAATGAACCACTGCTCCAAACTCTTTTCAATAACATCAGTAGTTTCGTGTCTCCAACATTTTCCATTATGAACTTGCTCATTAGCCAAAACAGTTTTACACTTAGGACACCAATTAACCAATGATTTCTTTCTGTAAACCAAACCTTTCTTCATAAATTGCAAGAATAAATACTGATTCCACTTGTAATATTCTTCATCAGAAGTTTTGAATATTCTACTCCAGTCATAACTTATTCCTAATTCTTTCTGTTGTTTGATAAAATTACTTACAGATTTCTCAGTATACTTCTTGGGATGTATTTTAGCTTTAATTGCTGCATTTTCAGCAGGCAAACCAAAGGAATCATAACCCATTGGATAAAGAACATTAAATCCATTCATTCTCTTAAATCTAGAATAGATATCTCCAATAATACCTTGAAAAGCATGGCCCATATGCAAGCCAGAACCAGAAGGGTATGGAAACATCTCTAAACAATAAAATTTCTTTTTCTTAGAATTCTCTTTAACTTGGAATACTTTCTTTTCTTCCCATTTCTTCTGCCATTTCCTTTCAATAGCACTAAAGTTAACCATGTGTATTAACTTCTCAAATTAGTTATATAAGTTTTTTGATTAAAAAAGAAAGACTTTAAAAATAGCTAAATTGTTCAAATTTATGTGGACCGGTAGCTCAGCTTGGATAGAGCACTAGCCTTCTAAGCTAGGGGTCGCGGGTTCAAATCCCGTCCGGTCCGTATGCGTACGTGGTGAAGCGGTCTAACACGCTCGCCTGCAGAGCGGGTATTCCCAGGTTCGAATCCTGGCGTGCGCTTATAATTATTAAAGAATTAAACACTAAACTTCAATTTCTTCTTGTTTTTTTTCTTTTTACGTCTTCTAACAACGAAAAGAACAATACCAATAGCAATTATTGCCATTATAATATATTGAGTAGTCTTGCTGGGTTCAGTATTCTCCAAAGAATCTATAAAGTATGAAGGATCGTACTCAATCCACTTTGATAACTCTCTTCTCTCTCCAGTAGAATCGGTATAATGAAGTTTAACAAGGATTTCTCCTTCGTAAGGTATTGCTTCAAAATCAGCAGTAGTATACTCATTCGAATCCAAATCACCAACAATATTTCTATTTGATCCCTTTACAACTACATTTTCTTGCTTGGGAATCTCTACAGTTAAAGCCTCTATATCTTGATTTCCAATATTGAGTATTTCGAAAGTAATACTTCTTTCACTTATGACATTGCTTTGAAAATGAACTTCAAAATCAGTCCGCCCGTCATCGACACTTATATTAAATCTTTTAAGAGAATAACCACGACCATCATTAAGATAACCTTCCTTACATATTAATTCAACTTCATAATCTCTTTCAAGTGCATTAGGATCAACCCTTAATTTGTACAGCACATTCCAACTAGAAGTACGGCCATATCCAGCATAAGTATCTTGTTCAATCGTCCTTACATTGCTTTCACCATCCAAAGAGAAAGGATAATCCAAAACTAATTCTACAGTAGTTCCATCACAACCACCAGTGCCATCTATTTGAAATAAAACCTCAACATAATCTCCAGGTACTGCCGGGTGAGGATCTTGGTTTATTATTTCTGAATTAAGATTACAAACAGCATTTACAGATGAACTAACTAAAGGAAACATAATACAGAAGACTAAAAGCAAGTTAAAAACTAACTTTCTAGATACCACCACTTTTTTCATATTAATTCTGTTATGCCTCCTTTATATAAACTTTTTGACTATTCTGTTCTTAAAGCATCCACTGGATTGATTTTCGCAGCCCTTATCGCAGGAAAAACACCAGAGATTGCACCAGTTACTCCCGCAAAGAGAACCAACCCCACAAATAAATACACTGAAAAATAAGGTTGCAAGAAACCCCAACCGAGATTAGCTAAGATTGCCCCCCCAACAAAGGAGACTAACCAACCAAACATAACACCCAAAAAGCCTGCAACCAAACCCAAAAATGCACTCTCAAATAAAAATATTTCAAATATGCTAGAATTCCTAGAACCCATAGCTTTCAGAACCCCTATTTCTTTATACCTTTCAAGAACAGAAGTAATCATTGTGTTAGCAGTGTTTATTGTAGACACAACAACAGAAATTAAAGCAATCATTATAACAAAACCAATTATAATATTCAAAGCGCTTGAAAAAGCTTCTATCAACTCATCAAAAGATTGGACATAAAAATCCTCTTTTCCTTCCTCCTGACCTCTAGACTTTCTAAGAGTTTTTTCTATATTCTCATTAACCTTATCTATATTCTTTATATCTACTTCAGCAATTATTTGTCCATAAGATTCTTCATCGGGAAACATATCCTCAAACTGATCGTTAGTTACATACAATTGTGAATCATCTTGCGGATTTCCAACTTCTTCCATAAAACCAACAACTTTAAAGTTTACACCGTTAGCTTCGATGTTATCGTTTAGCTCAAGAGGATTAGAAAATATCTTGTTAGGTAGCATATAGTTGTAACCCAAAACAACTTTTTTCATATCACCAGAAATTAAAAACCTACCCTCTGTAACACCAATATTAAAGGATTCCATTACAAAATCCTTTCTTGGATCATAGCCAATAATAAATGTATATTTCTGCTCTTTCTTTTTCTCAACGAGTGCAGCATCATAATACAACCCAGTAGCATCATAAACTCCAGCAGCTTTTTTTATTTCATGTACGTCAGTTTCATTCAAGACAACACCCTCAACAGCTCCAAATCCCCCTGCAGTCTTAGGCATAATTAACACTTTATCTGCAGAAGAACTTGATGTTAATTCGTCAGCATAGTTGTATAATCCCCAGCCAAAACTAATGAAGATAAAAATAGTAGCTATTCCAACCAAGATTGAAAAAATAGTTAGAAAACTCCTTCCCTTATTATGTTTTAAATTTCTCAGAGAATAATTAATACTTTCTTTGCTTATCATCCTCTTAATGCCTCCACTGGATTCTGCCTAGCTGCGCTCATTGCAGGAACTATTCCAGAAACGGCCCCAACTACAAGGCTACCTATCAAAGTTAAGAAAATCAAAAGAAAGTTTATATCAAGAGTTAGTTCGGTGCCCATGAAATTATTTATTGCAAGTACTCCAACAAATCCAATTAGAGTACCAAACAAAGCACCAACGATGCCTCCAACCAGACCAAGCAAACCAGATTCAACAAGGAACTGAATAAAAATGTGGCTATTTTTTGCACCAACTGATTTCATCAATCCAATCTCTTTTTTTCTCTCCAAAACAGAAGTAGTCATAGTATTAACTATTCCTAGCGCTCCGATAAACACAGAAATAAAAGCAACTATTGCTATGAATATCTGAACACCCGTAATGATACTATTAACTGTAGAAAGAGTAGCTTCAGGAGTACTGACTTCAAAGTTTTCCTCTCCTTCATCAACATCCCTTCTTACTCTTAAAAGTTTTTCAATATCTTCTTTTGTTTTTTGAAGTTTATCACCATCTTTAGGCTGCACAATAATTATATCTGCCTCATCACCAAATCCAAAAAGATCTTCCATATCGTTTTCATTCATAATGACAACATTGTCCATTACCATACTTCCAACTTTATCTGTTATACCAATAACTTCAAAATTTTCATCATTAACAGAAACTGTTCTACCTTGGATTACGGATTTTCCACCCCAATCTTCAGGTTTACCATAAAAGTTGTAACCAACAACTATCTTTCCAGAGTCGCCTTCTTTAATGAGTCTTCCAAAAATAGCTTCAACGTCCAAACTAGAATAAATCAAATCTCTATCCTCTTTATTATTTGGTAGGCTTCCAATATATCTGAATTTCACATTATCGTTAAATTCAACTCTTCCAGAATCTATATTTCTCCTGGCAGCATTTTCAACACTGCTTAATCTTTCTATTGCATCAACATCTTCTTGAGTCAAAGAATCAACAACATTGCTTCCAGGAGGACCATATCCACTTAGCCCACCTGCTTGTACAGTGATTAATTCATTAGAAGTTACTCCTAACTGACTTGCAACTGCTAATTGAAGACCATTTCCCAAAGAAATTAAAGAAACAACAGCGGTAACACCAATAAATACACCAAGCAGAGTAAGCCAAGACCTAATTCCCCTATGCCTGAGATTTTTTAAAGCTAAAGAAAAAAAGTCAGTTATCAATTTACTTATACCCCATTTGTCTTTTTAGTTTTTCTTTTCCAACCCCGCTCCACCTATTTTTCTTTCTAGTTACTTTTTCAATCTTACCATCTTTTAACCAGAAAACAACTTCTGCATGTGCTTTAGCCAAATCTGGATCGTGAGTAACCATAACAATAGTTTTACCATTATTATTTAATTCCTCAAGGAAATCCATAACAGTAGATCCAGTCTTTGTATCTAAATTACCAGTAGGCTCATCCGCAAGAATAACTTCTGGAGAATTAGCCAATGACCTAGCAATAGCAACTCTTTGTTGTTGTCCACCAGAAAGTTCACCAGGGGAATGACTCATCCTATCTTTGAGCTCAACTAATTCCATTAATTTACTAGCCCTGAATTCTCTTTCTTCAGCAGGATGATCTTGGAACATCATAGGAATCATAACATTTTCTTTTGCCGTAAGATTTTTTATTAAATTGAAAGACTGAAAGATAAAACCGATTTTTTTCCCACGAATTTGAGCCAAGTCAGATTCACTTAAGGTAGATATATCTTGTCCATCTAAGAATATTTTTCCACTGGTTGGAACATCAAGACTACCTATAAGATTCATCATAGTAGACTTTCCAGAACCAGAAGGACCCATAATTGCAACAAACTCACCTTCTTTAATCTTCAAAGAAACATTATCAACAGCCTTTACTAAATTTCTACCCATATGATAATACTTACGTACATTTTTTAGTTCTATGATAAGCTTATCTCCTCTTTTTTCCATAAAGAATTAAATGAGAGTTTTATATATAAAGCTAACTTAAAAAAAGAATTTAAAAATAAAGAAAAAAAAGAAAGAAAACCTTATGCAGGTATTTTTTTCTTTCTGAAGATTAAAACAACAAAGTAGACGATTACTATCAACAATGCGATGTTACCAAGTACCCAGAAAAGAGTCTTAGATCCTTCACTGTTGAAAAAGTCACCAACACTAAATCCAGTAGGCAAGTAAACAACATTACCATTACCTGTGTTTTCCTGATTTTGGTTATCTTCTTCACCGGTTTCATCATCATCACCATCATCTTCTTGACCATTGCAATCAGTAACAGATATTCTTTCTATGTAGTTATCATTTTCATCCAAGTCATCATAGTAAAGAGTAAATGTCAAGGTGTATTCTTTAACATCTACATCACTAGGGATTGCGCCCATCAAATAGACAGTTTCATCGTCACCAGACTTATCGTATTCATCCAAATCAAAAGTATCGGAAATTACATCGATATCAAGTTCAGAGTTAAACATTCTAACTTTAACGGCATCATCATCTCTGTCACCAATGTTTTGAACATCAACTTGTGCAGTGAATGTTTGATCACATGTTAAGCTAATTGGAGATATCAAAATATCTTCAATTATAACCTTTTGAGCTGGTCTTTCAATGTCTATCTCTTTAGTTTCTTCATAACACTGTTCGTCTTCATTTCCACTTTCATAGACTCTAACATGAATTTCATATGTACCGTCATCCAAATTATCATCTAATTCAATTTCAAAGACATCATCCCAAGTGTCATCTTCATCTAAATCGAATTTGTCACTTTTTTCCTTTTCAATTTCATCAGCATCGTTTCTCTCAGTTAACCAAACTTTAACGACAAGATCTTCAATATCATCATTACCATCGTTTTCAACTTCAACTTCAACTTCAACAGTCTCACCGGGAGTGAATTCATCTTCGTTCAAATCAAACTCATTTATGTCTAAGTCACCAACATCACAAAGGTCAGCTTCACCCAAAACTTCAATATCTTTTGATTTAATATCATATTGAGTTAACATATTACCTTCCTGATATGCTCTAGCATAAATGTTGTAATTATGATCTTCATCTAAATCTTGGTGAATATCCAAAGATATATCAAAAGGTTCATCTTGTCCATCATTTATGGTTTGTTGATCAGACAGATCATATGCGACAACTTGCTCCAAAGTTTGGTCATAAATCCACACAGCTAGATTAACATCACTCAAATCAGAATCTCCATCATTTTCAATATCTATTTCTAATTCAAGATTTGTATCTACTCTAACTTGATTTGGAATATCATCAAAAGAATCTGTATTAATCTCTAGATCCCCTGTGCTACCTGTAAGAGGTGTAACCAAAACAGTTGCAGTAACTTGCTGAGTTATTATTTGTGTATAAGCTCCACCAAGTCCGTTATCATAACTAACATCATATGTTGCAGTATACTGTCCCATCTTTGTTCCTTCTGGAACTGTTATTGTAGATGCAACATCTTGAGACCCATTCTCTAATAAATTAAAAGTATCTGGATCAAAAGTAACTGTTCCATCAAAGTTGTAAGAACTGACAAAATTATTACTATAACTGAAAAGTCCAGCAGTAAATGTTACATTGTCAGCAATAGTATCAACTGATGTAAACTCAACAGTTGCAGTATCAGCATTTCCCTGTTGAACATCTCCATAATCAAAATTTTCTGGATCCAAAGTCAAACTGGCTACAGCTAATCCAACCAAAACCAATAAGACTAGTCCGAAAATCGGCAATTTCATATTCATTTTATACCCCCAAACTATCACCATAATTGTTAAAATCGCGAGGGCTGAAAAGCTTATAAACCTTTTGAAATGGGCTAAAATACGTAAATTCCAGGTTTCTAAACCACAATTTCCACCAAATTTTATAAATCTGACAATATTCTAAAGATTATGAAATATTTGGAGAAACTAACGCTTAGAATACTAACAATATTGCTTTTATTCCTAATATACGATTATATCTACCTAATAGCACTTCCAATAACAACTAACCTAAGCTTCATATTTCTAAAATTATTCCAATATTCACCAGCTTTACTAAGTAATACAATATCTATAGGAACTACAAATTTTAATTTCATACAAGCTTGCGTAGCACTTCCAGCATATTATCTCTTATTAATACTAATATTAACAACAAAAGACTTAGATTCTAAAAAATCAGTGAAATTATTCATAATTGGAAGCATATTAATTCTTGCAATGAATATATTAAGAATAGATTTACTCATAGCAGCATTCGTTTCATTAGGAAAAGAATGGTTTGACACCATACATTTAGTCTTCTGGAAATTTGTATCTGGAGTATACGTTGCATTGGTATGGATATTCCTATCAAAAAAATACAAAATAAGATCAATACCAATTTACACAGACATAAAATATCTCTACAATAAAAGTTTTCTAAAAAACAGAAGTGAAAAACAAAGTAACTAATGTGACAATAATTCCTGCAGTAATTACACCAGAAATCAAATATCTATAAACTTTCGCCCTATTCATTCCAAATAACCACGCAGCCAAAACTCCAGTGTAAGCCCCAGTCATAGGTAAAGGAATTGCTACAAATAAATAAATTGCAGGATATTCCCACTTTGTTCCAATATGTTTCTCTACTTTCTTTCTGGTTCTAACAACCCACTTGTCAAACAACTTACGGTAAAAATCAAATTTTAACAAAACAACATTAATATGATCTAAAAAATAAAATATCACTGGAATAATTGCAATATTGGCCAATACAGAAACAACAACATAAAAAAACCAAGAACTTCCACCAGAAATTATAGCTAAAGGAATTGCACCCCTTAACTCAGAGATCGGTAAAATGCTTAATAAAATAACTTGAATTAACAAATCAGAATTCATTTCTTATCATCTTTTTGAAACACAAGCAAGTCATCAGTAGTAAGTTTCTTCTTTTCTTTAATTTTAGTTTCAACTTCCTTGGCTTTTTCTTCAAGAACTGCACTATCTTTCATTTGCCTCTTTATCTTTTCACCTTCAGCAAACTTACTTGCATTTTTCAATTTACTCTTTAAATCATCATTTATTTTTGAAAATTTATTTTTAGATTCGATAAAATTCTTAAAAGCCCCTTCTTGCTGTTTATTTAATTCATTAATCTGTTTTGTAAACTTAACAAAATCTCCATAACCCTTTTTGCTGTTAGTATACTCATCTTGTAACTTTTTATGAAATTCTTCTGCTTTATCTTTAGATTCTTTTATTTTCTCAGAAAAATTCTTCATACTTCTAAATATTTCTTGAACACCTTCAGATTCCTTCAATTTCTTCTTGAAATCCTTTATGTTCTTCATATACAACTGTTCTTTCTTAAAAGATGGAACTTCTGTTTCAATCTTCTGTTCTAATTTAGAAATACTATCTAAAATCTTTGAAGGATCAAAATCAATTTTCTTTTCCTTCATAATCTTATGTTTTTCAGTATTTAATTTCTTAAATTCAACAATTAACTCTTGAGTTTGTTTATTGTACTTGTCCCTTTGTTCCTTCAAACTCTTTATTTGCTCATTGGACTTATCTTTAGAACTCTTTATACCTCTGATTAACTTGATTAAACCTCTAATTTCTGTACTTAGACTTTCCTTTATAGAAAACCATTTTTCCTTTTGAACATTAAGTTCATTAAGACTTTTCTTAAGGTCATTTATTTCTCTTCTCAAATCCTTCCTTTTTGCATCATCTTTCATAATAATAATAAAAAGAAAAAAAGATTTAACCGAAAAGTGCGCCTAAACCGGCAGCGCTTTCAGCTTCATCTTTCTTCTCTTCTTCCTTTTTATCTTCCTTCTTATCCTCTGGAGCTGATTCTCCACTTGCAGCAGGTGCTGCACCAACAGCTACAGCTTCTTTAATGGCTTGATCAATATCAACACCATCTAAAGCCGCGACTAAGGCCTTGATTTTTGATTCATCAACTTGGGAACCAACAGCATCCATCACCTTTTTAATGCTCTCTAAATTAATTTCTTTCCCAGATTTGTGAAGGAGTAAAGCTGCATAGACTAATTCCATTTTTGACCTCCATTAGCATTATCTTTCATCTTATTTATTATCTCCTGGGCACCCTGAGCGTTTTCATCAGAATAGCCAACAGTCGACTTTGCATCTTTTTGAGTACCAGATTGTTTAATTGATTGATCTGATTGTGATTCTTTTTTTAATTCATCTGCTTTTGGAACTTCATCCACCTTTTTTTCTTCAGGTACTGGTTCCTCTACAGGTTTTGGCTCCTCTTTTGGAGACTCTTCAACCGTTTTTTCTTCAGGTTCTTTAACTTCTTCTACAGGTTGTTCTACTTCAACAGGTTTAGGTTCTTCTTCCCTAACTTCTTCTTTTGGAGTTTCTTCTACAGGTTTTTCCTCTTCTTTTGGAACTTCCTCTATAGGCTTAGGTTCTTCTTTAACTTCCGAATCTTCAGGAACTTTTTGTGATAGGGCTAAACTTTCAGCTTCTGCTTTTTTCAGTAATATATCAATAGTGTCCTTAGTTGGATAACCAGTAAATACAGCAACATTGAATGCACCACTTGCAGCAGCTTTCAAATCTGCCAAAACAGTTTCCTCATCAATGGACAAAACGTCTCTATTATACACTTCACCATCTTGATAGATAGATATTACATTGAAACCTATTTCCATTGGTTCTATTTTGAACTTTGCAAGAAGATCTGCTTGTTTTGAATTAATCTCCTCGCCCCCCTTAACTAATGTGGATGCTTGTTTAACGACAATTTTCCCATCTTCTATTGAAGCCTTTACTCCAGCAGCACTTAACTCACCAACAATAGGACCAGCAGGGAAAGGTGTTGGACCTTCAGGTATAATTATATCTTTGGGAGAGATTTGTCCAGCTTTAGCTGGTAATGTTGATTTATTATTATTCAAAATTTTAGCTAACTTAAATGGATCTTGCTCAGTAAATATCAATGCAGGCATTGTACCTTCCAAACCTTCTTCTAATTTTTCAATACCTTTCTTCTTATCTTTCAAACCTTCAATAGCTAATTTAATCAAACTTTTCTTTGAAACTCTAACATTCAAGGAATCTTTCAATTTACTTCTCAATTTTTGAAATTGTGCAGAAGGCAAATCAGTAATATCAATTATCCCAATTATATTGTTCTTTTCAAGAAGCTCTTTCAGAATAGCAACTTCTTTCTTCTTAGTTTCCGAAACATGGGCCTGTTTACTCATTTTTATCTTCAACCTTCACTACCTTTTCTTCCTCAGCCTTAGCAACTTTTTCTTTTTTAACAGGTTTCTTCTTTACTACTTTTTCTTCTTCAACAACTTTCTTTTTCTTTTTTTCATGAATAACCGGACCATTTGCTGTAACTTCAACAGAAGGACCCATTGTTAATTTAAGAAACATAGATTTGATATTGTTTTTTTCTTGTGGCAAAGAATGCATTACACTATTATATACAGAAAGAATATTATCAGTAACCGATTCATCCTTCATTGATTCCAAACCAGCAACAGCCTTAACAACAATCTGATTCTTGGTTTCTAAATGAACAGTATCATCTAATTTTTTCTTTAGTGGATCCAAGTCTGCAATAGGTGTAACAACACAACCAGACTTTGGATTTGGCATTTTACCCAATGGACCAAGAACTCTACCAAAAATAGAAGCAACTTCTGCCATCAAATTTGCCTGGGCAACAAAGAAATCAAATTCTCTTGCAAGTTTCTTTAATTTTTTCTTATCTTTTTTGTAAAGTGAAAACTCTTCTTGTAAAATAACTTTATTAAATATTTTAGCTTTAGTACCTAACTCGCTTCCAACAAAAGCACAGATCTTAGCTTCTTTACCTTTTCCACCAGGTAATTGGACAAACAAATCAACTTTATCATCTGCTTTCTTTACATTTAAGCCAACTAAATTTATAGAAATATCAAACGTTTGATCGAACTTCTTACTCTTAGAAATCTCTCTTACTTTCTTTATAGAATCTAATATTGCTTTTTTGTCCATTTTCTCCTCCTACTAAACGTAGTCATATCGGATAGAATGTGGTTTCTTAGACCGTTTATAAAGTTTTTGTTCTAATTATAATTTCAAAACATACACAAACAATTCTTCAAAGTCAAGTTTTTGTCTAGAAATCATTTCATACTTATATCCATAAATATCAAACAAATCGAGAACATCTAAAGTAAAGGAAGAAAACAACAAAAGAATCTTCCCATTTTCATTCAAAAATTTATGAGCTTCCTGTAAGAAACTATCAATTATCTCAGAACCAGTTTCACCACCTGTAGTACTCAAGGCAGAATCTTCAGGTTCTCTTTCATCTTTTGGTAAATAAGGTGGATTAAAAATAATTAAATCAAATTTTCCTTCAACATTTTCAAATAAATCAGAAACAACAGCATTTATGCCCAACGTCTTAACATGTTCAACACATTCAGGATTAATATCAAAGGCCAAAACCTCTGCACCAAGATCTTTGGCAGCTCTAGAAAGTACTCCAGAACCACAACCAACATCAAGAACTTTCATCCCAGGTTTAACAAACTCTTTAACTTGCTCTAAAATCAAATCAGAATCCTCTGCCGGTTCGTATATCATAATCAATAGCTCTTACCGAAAAATATTAAATGCTTTCCCTCTTTTCCACAATAGACACATTTACCTTTTTTCTTAGGTTGATCAAATGGAATATTCAAACTCTTTGCCCCATTACTGCTATCTTTTATCATATCTTCACATTTAGAACAACCACACCAGAAAGTTTTCACTATTTTTTTATCTTTAATTGCTTTCTTAAATTCACTAAAAGTTTTAACATCAACAATTTTACTATTCATAAACTTTTTAGCATTTTTATACAAATTATTTTGAATATCTTCAAGAGTAGAATCAACTTTCTTAACTAAACCACCAATTTTTATTATTTCTTTCTTACCAGTATCTCTTCTAACAAGAACAACTTGTTTTTTGGCAACATCTTTTGGTCCAACTTCAATTCTAATTGGAATTCCTTTAAGCTCCCACTCATTAAATTTCCAGCCAGCACTATAACCTTCCCTATCATCAAAAATAACACCGGACTTACTCAACTTCTTCTTAACGTCCTTGGCAAATTTAAGAACCTTATCTTTATCTTTCTTGAAAATTATTGGAACAACAACAACTTTATTAGAAACAATCTTTGGTGGTAAAACCAATCCGTTATCATCTCCATGGATTGCCAACATAACACCAATCATACGGCTACTAATTGCCCAAGTATTTTGAAAAGGATATTGTTTATTTTCATTTTTGTCTAAAAAACTGATATCAAATGCCTTGGCAAATTTCTTACCATCAAAATGAGAATCTGGTCCCTGAATTGCTCTGCCATTTGGTAAAATAAATTCTGTACTCCAAGTATACTCTGCACCAGCAAATTTTTCTTTATCTGTTTTCTGACCAACCAAAGAAGGTAAAGCTAAATATTCTTTAGAGAAATCTTCCCAAAGGGAAATAATATCTTTCATTTCTTTTTCAGCTTCCTTTCTAGTAGCAAAAACAGTATGTCCTTCATTCCACAAAAACTCTCTAGTTCTCAAAAGAGGAACAGGATTCTTGAATTCCCACCTAACCACATTATTCCACTGATTTAATCTCAAAGGCAAATCTTTCCAAGATCTAATCCACTTAGCATATGAAGGATACATTATTGTTTCAGAAGTAGGTCTAATAGCAAGTCTTTCCTTAAGTTTAGAATTGCCAGTGTGGGTTACCCACGCAACTTCTGGACTAAACCCTTCTACATGTTCAGCTTCTTTTTTAAGAAAATTCTCAGGAATCAACAATGGAAAATATACATTCTTAATACCCAACTTCTTAAGTTTTATATCAACTATTCTTTGAATATTTTCCCAAATAGAATAACAATCCTCTCTAAATACAATACAACCAGAAATATCAGTATAATCTACAAATTTGGATTTAGTAATAACTTGAGTATACCACTCAGAAAAATTCTCCGACTTTTTTACACTAAGTCCCTCGTCTCCTTTACTTTTCATAAACAAAACATTGAATATATACTATAAAAAGGTTTTTAGTTAAAAACATAACATTTAAATAGTAGTTATGAATATATATTCATAACATAAATGGAGGTAAATAAAGATGCCAAATTTAGATGGAACAGGACCAGACGGAAAAGGTCCAAAAACTGGAAGAAAAAGGGGTAAGTGTGAAGGTGCTGAAGGCGAAGGGGCCGAAGGTAGAGGGAGAGGTTTTGGGAGAAGGTTTTCAAACAGAAGAAAAAGAGACAACTAAAACTACCAAGACAAAGTAAAGAAGAAGAGTTATAATTAACTAAACTCTTCTTGTATTTACTGTTTAAAATTAATAAAAATGAAAGAATCAATGATTAAGTCTGCAAAAGGATTATGGAAAGCATTTCCAATGATAATTGGAACAATTTTGTTAGTTAGTTTGATTTCTGCAATAATTCCAGATTCATTTTATACAATGATTTTTAGTAAAAATTCTTTCTTAGATTCTTTAATTGGTGGACTGGTAGGGAGTATTTCTGCAGGCAGCCCAATAACTAGTTATATTTTTGCAGGTGAAATGTTAATTCAAGGAGTAGGTCTGGTTGCAGTTACTGCGTTTTTAGTTTCTTGGGTAACTGTTGGAATAATACAACTTCCCGCTGAATCAACAATTTTGGGGAAAAAATTTGCAATTTTAAGAAATGTCACAGCATTCGCCTTGTCAATAGTAGTTGCAATCATAACTGTACTTATTTTAGAGGTAGTACTATGAAATTAAAAGACAAGTTAAAAAATATCTCAGGGGCTTGGTATTTTTTAGGAGTAATCATTTTAAGTTATTTATATTTTTTAATATTCAACAAAAATATTTTTTTCAATAGTATTGATAGTTTTAATAGTATTATTTTGAAAATAATTCCAATTTTTGTTTTAGTGTTCATTTTAATGGCACTAAGTAATTATTTCATAACTCCTGCAGTTGTAACTAAACACATAAAAGACAAAGGGTTGAAAAAATGGTTTTTTGTAATAGTTGGAGGAGTATTATCTTCTGGTCCAATTTATATGTGGTATCCACTTTTAGCAAGTTTAAAAGATAAAGGATTAGATTATGGATTGATAGCTTGTTTTTTATACAACCGTGCAATAAAAATTCCATTAATTCCTTTAGCAATTATTTATTTTAGTTGGCAATATATTTTGATATTATGTTTAGTTATGGTTTTAGTTTCTGTTGTTCAAGGAATTTTAATCAATAACCTAATGGGGGTAAAAAATGAAAATAGCAATAGCATCTAAAGGAAAAGAAATAGAATCAGAAATAAGTCCCAACGGAGGGAGAGCTCCTTATTATCTTATTTTTGAGGATAAAAAGCTTGTAGAAACAATAAAGAATCCATTTGCATTTGGTTCTGGAGGGGCAGGATATTCTGTTGCATATATGTTGGCAGATAAAAATGTTAAATTAGTGATAGCTGGAAAAATTGGAGGAAATATGGAATCTGCTTTAAATGAGAAAGGAATGAAATTTAGAGAAGAAACTAATAAAAAGGTTAAAGAAGTTATTTAACAATAAATAAGAAAAATAAAATGCCAAGACCAATAAGATGCAGAAGAGTAAGATTTAAGCCAAACGTAAACTACTTTAAACCAGCTGGAGTAATGATGAGGCAGCTGGATGAAGTGGTACTTGGTGTTGAAGAATATGAATCTGTAAGATTAAAAGATTTAGAGGGAATTGATCAAGAAAAGGCATCAAAAAAAATGAATATATCACAACCAACATTCCATAGATTAGTTCTAATTGCGAGAAAAAAGATTGCAGATGCATTAGTTAATGGAAAAGCGATAAGAATAGAAGGGGGAAATTATAAGTTAGTTAAATGAAAAAAACAATATTCCTTTTTGTTTTATTATTAGTAGTTATATCTTTCTCACAGATGGTTGAACCTGCAGAAGAAAGTGAAACAACAATAATTCTCTTTTATGGACAAGGATGTCCACACTGTTCAGCAGCTCATGAGTTTCTAGAAGAAATACAACAAAATTATCTAAATTTAAACATTGAAGAATATGAAGTTTATTTTGATGACGACAATAGAGATCTCTTCAATCAATTGGCACAAGCGTACAATACTGAAATTCAAGGAGTACCAACAATATTCATTAATGATAAAGTAATAGTAGGTTTTTCAAATTCAAGAGCAGAAGAAATTGAACAAGAAGTAACGTACTGTTCAACAAATCACTGCGAAGATCCATTAAACAGAGTTGAAGAACAAAATAATGGTTTTATAGAAAAACTTACATTACCAGCAGTAATAGGTGCAGCTGCAGTAGATGCAATTAATCCATGTGCATTTGCAGTCCTAATAATATTACTAACAACTATTCTGATTTCGGGAAATAAAAAGAGGGCATTCTTAGCAGGGATTGCATTCATAACAGCTATTTATATTTCATATTTTCTAATGGGGCTTGGGCTCTACACAGCAATACATGCAACAGGATTAACAAATACATTTTACACAGTAGTTGCAGTTTTGGCAATTCTCTTAGGTTTATTTAATTTGAAAGACTTCTTTTGGTATGGGAAGGGATTTGTTATGGAGGTTCCATTAAAATGGCGCCCTGCTATGAAAAAAATAATAAGAAATGTAACATCCATAAAAGGAGCATTCTTAATTGGATTTGTTGTAAGTATTTTCCTTCTACCATGTACTTCGGGACCATACATTGTAATTCTTGGGTTGCTCTCAGAAGTTGCAACAAGAAGCTACGCAATAAGTTTACTATTAATATATAATCTAATATTTATTTTACCAATGGTTGGAATTACTTTGGCAGTTTATTTTGGTTTAACTACAACAGAAAAGGCCGAAGAATGGAGACAAAAGAGATTAAAATCACTACACCTCCTAGCAGGCTTAATTTTAATTATATTAGGAATATTTATGTTCATAGCAATGAATAATGGTTGGATATAATTATTTTTCTTTAACATGTTTTATTCTTTTTTCATCATCTAAAGGATCTTCTTTTTTGAACCCACACTCCTTACAAGAATAAACCATATATAAACCATCTTCAAATCTGTGTTGGCCAATATGTAATTTACTTCCACAGTCAGGACAATTTTCTAATTCTTTCATTTAGATACAAGACCCCAGACTATCTTCAAAAATCCAGCAACAAAAAGCACAATAGCAAAGAAGTGCTCAATATCAAGAATTCTAGTCCAAAGTAAATAACCAAACAAAATAGAAACAAGTCCACCAAAAATCAATCCAGACTTAGCAAAACTCTTTTTTCTTCTTCTTCTTTTTACCATACTGCAAAAATAATATTTATTGTTTAAAAAACTATTGATTTATAAGGATAAGTTTACAATTATTAACTATGCCAATTAACGCAAAACCAGAGTACCTAAAATTAGAATTAGAATATCCTTTAGCTAGAACTTCAGAAGAAAAACTAAGAATTCTCCAAAAAATGCTTCAGACTGCACCTTCACACAAAGGAGCAGAAAAACTAAGAAATGGTATCAAACAAAAAATTTCAAAATACAAAAAAATTCTAGAAAAAGAAAAGAAATCAAAAAAAGGAAGTAAAGGATTTTCAATAAAAAAAGAAGGGGCAGCACAAGTAACAATTATTGGAGTAACAAATTCTGGAAAATCAACCCTACTATCAAGAATAACAAATGCTAAACCAAAGATAGCTGACTACGAGTTTACAACAAAAAAACCAGAAGTAGGAACAATGAATTACAAGGGAATAATTGTACAGGTAAT
>Ga0257125_1001174_pt1 | contig 28218 bp, 22 predicted proteins | sample SI106_200metaG_FD_190183 | JGI IMG/M metagenome (GOLD analysis project Ga0257125, IMG submission 190183) | Marine microbial communities from Saanich Inlet, British Columbia, Canada - SI106_200 | ecosystem: Environmental > Aquatic > Marine > Inlet | place: Canada: British Columbia | collected... | reverse complement strand
GTAGATTATAATGTTGAGCAGGCAGACATAAACATTCAAGTAACTGCTGCACAAGATGTAGCAGGTAATACCTTAATAGATTATACAGGTCCTGACCAATTCAGCATAGATACAACTGCACCAACTGCAACAACAACAGTTAATGACGATTCCTTAACAGAATCAGATATTGGAACTGATAAATTCATCATTACAGCTGAATTCTCTGAATTTATGGATACTGGTGTTGCTGCAACAATTGTTTTTGATCCAGTAGTCAGCACAACATTGACAGATTGTGCTGGTGTTTGGGCAGATGAGGATACCTACACATATACCTGCAATGTTGCAGATAGTAATATTGAACAGGCAGACATAGACATTCAAGTAACTGCTGCACAAGATGTAGCAGGTAATACATTAGTAGATTATACAGGTCCTGACCAATTCAGCATAGATACAACTGCACCAACTGTAACAACAACAGTTAATGACAATTCATTAACAGAATCAGATATTGGAACTGATAAATTCATTGTTACAGCTGAATTCTCTGAATTTATGGATACAAGTATTGCTGCAACAATTGTTTTTGATCCTGTTGTTAGTTCAACATTGACAGATTGTGCTGGTGTTTGGGCAGATGAAGATACCTATACATATACATGTAATGTTGCAGATGATGATATAGAAGAAAGAGATGTAGACATCCAGATAAGTGATGCACAAGACGTGGCTGGCAACATATTAGTTGACCAAGTAGACCCTGATATGTTCAGTATAGATACAACTGCACCAACTGTAACAACAACAGTTAATGACGATTCATTAACAGAATCAGATATTGGAACTGATAAATTCATTGTTACAGCCGAATTCTCTGAATTTATGGATACTGGTGTTGCTGCAACAATAGTCTTTGATCCTGTTGTTAGTTCAACATTAACAAGCTGTACTGGTCTTTGGGCAGATGAGGATACCTATACATATACATGTGATGTTGCAGATGGTGATGTTGAGCAGGCAGACATAAACATTCAAGTAACTGCTGCACAAGATGTAGCAGGTAATACCTTAGTAGATTATACAGGTCCTGACCAATTCAGCATAGATACAACTGCACCAACTGTAACAACAACAGTTAATGACGATTCATTAACAGAATCAGATATTGGAACTGATAAATTCATTGTTACAGCTGAATTCTCTGAATTTATGGATACTGGTGTTGCTGCAACAATTGTTTTTGACCCTGTTGTTAGTTCAACATTAACAAGCTGTACTGGTCTTTGGGCAGATGAGGATACCTATACATATACATGTGATGTTGCAGATGGTGATGTTGAACAAGAAGATGTAGACATCCAGATAAGTGATGCACAAGACGTGGCTGGCAACATATTAGTTGACCAGGTAGACTCTGATATGTTCAGTATAGATACAACTGCACCAACTGTAACAACAACAGTTAATGACGATTCATTAACAGAATCAGATATTGGAACTGATAAATTCATTGTTACAGCTGAATTTTCTGAATTTATGGATACTAGTGTTGCTGCAACAATAGTCTTTGATCCTGTTGTTAGTTCAACATTAACAAGCTGTACTGGTCTTTGGGCAGATGAGGATACCTATACATATACATGTAATGTTGCAGATGATGATATAGAAGAAAGAGATGTAGACATCCAGATAAGTGATGCACAAGACGTGGCTGGCAACATATTAGTTGACCAGGTAGACTCTGATATGTTCAGCATAGATACAACTGCACCAACTGTAACAACAACAGTTAATGACGATTCATTAACAGAATCAGATATTGGAACTGATAAATTCATTGTTACAGCTGAATTCTCTGAATTTATGGATACTAGTGTTGCTGCAACAATAGTCTTTGATCCAGTAGTCAGCACAACATTAACAAGCTGTACTGGTCTTTGGGCAGATGAGGACACCCATACATATACATGTAATGTTGCAGATAGTAATATTGAACAAGGAGATGTAGACATCCAGATAAGTGATGCACAAGACGTGGCTGGCAACATATTAGTTGACCAAGTAGACCCTGATATGTTCAGTATAGATACAACTGCACCAACTGTAACAATCAACACTTTAATCATAAGTGATAATACTCCTGAATTAACTGGCACTGTTGATGATCCTAATGCTGTAATAGAAGTTACTGTTGATGGTGTAGACTATTCAGGTAGTAATGATGGCATTGGTGGCTGGAGTGCTGATATTAATAATATTATAGCTGATGACGTTTACGATATTAAAGTTACTGCGACTGATACTGCTTTAAATGTTAGAACAGAAATTGTCTCAGGTGGATTGACTGTAGATACAACACCCCCTGCAATAAGTTTAGTAAGACCTATTCAGGATGATATAGTTGGATTTGATGTTGTCTTAAAAGCAGCAATTACAGATGACATAGTTGGTGTTGATACAGCTACTTATGAAATAATTAATACTATAACAAGTGATGTTGTGTTGTCTGGTGACTTATTAGGACCTGACTTTGAAGACCTTTGGGATTCTCGCTTATTTGATGGAGAATATACATTTACTGTTTATGCTAATGATATCTTAGATAATACTAATCAGGCTTCAGTTATTTTTATAGTTGATAATACTCAGCCGTTTATTCAGATATTGTATCCAAGTCAAGATGGTCTTGGATTTAGTCAGAACTTTAACCTCAATATTTACTATCAAAACACGATGTTAAAAGACACAAAATATAATATAAGTGATAGCACAGGAACTTTAGTCTTATCTGAAGTGATAGACAATGGAATTGATGTACCTACAAAGAGTTATAATAATCAGATAGATGTAGATGCACTAGCAGAAGAAACATATACATTAACAGCATATGCTATGGATGGTGTAGGATATGAAACAGAAGAGCAAAGGACATTTATCGTTGATAGGACTGAGCCTACAGTTACTTTGCTTGGACCTTCTGATAATTATGTTTCAAATGTTAAAGATGTATCTTTCTTATTTATCTATAATGATGATGTGTTTACAAAAGGAAGCTGTATCTTATACATAGATAGCATAGAAAAAGGAAGAAATGATACAGTTGATGAATCAGTATCAACTAATATAAGTACAAATCAAATAACAGAAGGACACCATACATGGTATATAAATTGTACAGACCCTGCTGGAAATTATTTAAAGAGTGATGAAAGAGCATTAACAATGAGAGCAGATAAGTTATGGGTTAACATTACACCTCCAGAAGGAATATTTGAACCAGCAGCAGACCCTCAATTATCTGGTACGCACACAGATAATTTCAGTATAAGATTTGTTAATTTAACAATACAGCCTACAGATGAATTAAACTGCAGCATAAAAACAGCAGACAACGCTATAATGAATCTGGGCAGAACAGGCCTAGACTTAGTTAATACAAACTACAGCTTAAATTATACTGTCAAAGATTCTGATCCTATAATAAATGATCCTACGGCAGGTTATCTGCCATGGATACTTAAAAACTGTAGCATAACAAGAACAGATGAAGTAATATACAAACAAGATATCAATAGCAGGATATATACACATGATGCTGTTTTATGGGGAGATAAAGAATTGACAAGAGCAGTAGCATGTATGGGTACTTCAGGAGTTTACTTCAACAATACAGGTAAATGTGAATTTACAGAAGATGTTTCATTTGCACTGCAGATGAGAAATGGAAATGAAGTTACAGAAGCTTGCTTCAATAATCCAGGTATTGCATGCAGTGACCCTTATTGTAACGGCATTTATTTTCCAACTTGTGATCCTGTAGAACTTTTTTACAAGTATATAGGTTATGTAGAAGATCCAAATGGTTATGCAAGCTTTACCCTATCATTCACACCTTATAATGTACCTATATCATTTACAAGATACACAGATAATGAAAATCAAGGAACATTTAAATTAAGATTAACTCAAGCTCTGATAGATAAAACATTCTCAATAACAATTTATAATCTTACCAATGTTGTTTCAGCAGAAGTATATGGTCCAGAATATGGTGGAGCAACACCCACTGTAGAAACAGAAGCAGATGGTTCCAATAATGTAGCATTGAATAAACTAGACAGTACATTCACTGGAACACTTGACTTTACATTCAACATAACATTTGATACTATGCCTATAGATGAAGACAGAGATTTAAGACTGATAATCGCTTTTGGTGCTGATAAAAATGCTGGAACACCATTCCATTTCTTTGCAGAATTCTCTTCAGAGGGATTTGTAAATGAAAATGAATCAGAGCAAGCAACTCACTCTAATGACGAAACAGGTGGAAGATGTGGTGATGAAGCAAACAATGATTTTGATTACTTAGATTTAACATGGGATAACAGCTATGATTGCTTTGATCCGGATTGTGATAATTTCAATGGAGATGAATCACAGATAAATGAATTTAATCCATCTGGCCCTGGAATAGGTGGGCCATGCAATTATGAGATAGAAACAAACTGCGCAGATCTCTTTGATAATGATTATGACTATCTTCTTTCAGGAGTATTAAAAGATTATACAGATTGTCATGATTCTGACTGCTTCCAGAATGATGTTGAATGTAAGATTACAGAACAAGTATGTGATGATGGGAATAATGATGACTGGGATTATACATTAGGGGAAACAGACAATAGATCAAAACAAAAGATTGAAAATGATGGAACAAAATATAGTTCAACCCATCAAGCAGACCTGACAGATTGTGAAGATCCAGATTGTGATGGAGCACCAGGTAACTTCGCTGATGCAGCTGATGTATGCAATTGGGGTTATGAAACTGATTGTGATGACGGGTTTGATAATGATGCACTCCAATTACAGGATTGTGATCTATTAACTGTTTGGTCTACAACAGATATGATAACTCCTGCTGATGGAGAATATGATTGTTCAAATGATTGCAGAGCAAGAACACTTGATGATTCTGAAGAAAAAGCATCTGAATGTGATGATAATTTAGATAATGACCTTGATGCTATAACTATAACAGGCTACTATGATGACCAATTTAACTCAAATACTGATGATGGAGCTGGAATAGATTGTAGATGGGGTGGTTATTTCGGATATGGAATTGATTATAATCCTGATGAAGACTGTGATAGTGAAACAATGAGTAATGGAAAAGTATGTGAATTGCAGATAGAGATTACTTGTGATGATGGATTTGATAATGATCTTGACAATGATGCAGAAGGCATGCCAAATGCTGGTTGGTCTGCTGACATTACAGGGTATGAAACAAACTTCAGTTTAATTTATTCAGAAGATTCAGACTATGATGATTACGATTGTAAAACTGAATTAGATGCACTAGGAATCACAGAATCAGACTATGCAAGCTGGTGCTTTGATGGTATTGATAATGATCTGGATGCTTATGTATGGAACAGCATATGGGAATTAGATGCTTCAACAGGTATTGATTGTTCAGATCCAGACTGTGCAGGAATTATCAATCCAGCAAACTCTAACCAAGTCTGTTTAGATAAAGAATATGACCCATTAGACCTGTTCTTTACAGGATTATCATTCCCTGGACAATTCTGCAACAACACATTTGATGATGATGTAGATGGTGATCCTGATTGTGAAGATACAGATTGTTTCAAACAATTTAATCTGTGTTCAGAAGGTCCTTGTTATGAAAGTGAAAACATAACATGGGATAGTTGCGCAGATGGAATAAATAATGATCATGATGCATCTGATGGAACTTACGATATCACAGGAGCAATAGACTGTAAAGACCCAGACTGCATAGATATGATAGGTAAAACAACTGGAGCATTATGCCAAGCTGCAGAGATATGTAATGATACTTTTGATAATGATGCAACAGATGGAATAGATTGTGCTGACCATACTGATTGTGATAACCAAGTTGGAGCTAGGATAGATGGAATAAATGTCTACTGCAAAGCAATAGAATCATCCCCTGTAGACTGCTTTGATGGATTTGATAATGATGCTGACGGCTTAATAGATTGCTTTGATGATAGCTGTAACAGCGAATGTGCACTGATAGATATTTCAAGTACTACCCCAATTGTACTGCCTACAACCACTAGTCAGATTAATCTTGATTCAGTAGACCCTTCAATTGCTTATATCACACAATCAAGAAAAAGAGTAAGATTAGGTGAAAGATATGCAGTAACTTTAGTAGGCATTGCAGACTCAACAAGTGCTGAATGGACAATTGGGACTGCACGACAAAGCGGAACAGTAGTATTTAGCAATACTGCTTTTGATAGCTCTTCAAGATCATTATCAGGACCAGATACTGATAAATTTGACTTGACAGAAACCCCTAATGGCTATAAGATAAAAAGTAATCAAGTAATAACTGGAGGTTATTCTGTAACATTTAATATAGATTCAATCACATTACTGCCAGATTCACAATTTGAAATTACTTTTGAAGAAGCTGAAGGAAGTCATGTTTCGATGAATAACTTGATTACCTATGAAGTTGTAGAAAACACACCACCTACAGCAGATGTACTTAAAATTATTCCAGAAAATAATTTATTAGAATTTGGTGGAACAATGTATCTAAGAGCAAAGATCTCAGATGATAATAGATTAGGCAAATGCACTTGGAGTGTTTCTGGTGCAGAATCCCATACTATCTCAGATTCAAAAGAATGTACAGCAAACTTTGATCCAACAAAAGAAGGAATATATAACATTGAGGTAACGCCTGTAGATTATTATTCCAACATCGGAACTCAATTGACAGAAGCCTATAATCTGAACATACTGCCAACAACAAAAAAGATAGAGACCAACAGCAGGTTCTATTCACCTGCATCCAGACTGGATATCAGATCGACATTCAATATGGTGGATTCAGATACACTAGGTGAATGTCAGATCATTGCAAGAAATAAAAGCGATGAAATAGTACTTGGTGCTTTTGCTTCAGAAGGCAATTCATGCAATATGACCTCAATAGACCTAGCTGCATTAAGCGATGGGATATATTCAGTTTACATCAAAGTAGCAGAGACAACTGACAATAATATTGTAGAAAGCCTAAGCACAGTGATATTTGTATGCTCACAATATGATTCTGGAATCTGCAAGTTTGCAGATTTTGATCAAAATGGAAAATCAGATATTTGCAGACCGCCTGTATTTGATTTTATAGATTGTACAACAATCACCTCAGCTGGAACTTATTACTTAACAGATGATATAATCGATTCAAATACACCTAAATGTATAGATATAAAAGCAAAAGACGTAATTTTAGATTGTCAGGGTAACATAATCGATGGTAATGATAGAGGTAATTATGGAATATTTATCAACAAATCATTCCAACAAAGCACAAACATACTAATAAGGAATTGTACTATATCAGACTGGAAATATGGTATCTATCTAGAGGATGCAAACAGCAATACCCTTGAGAATCTAACTACCAACTCCAATGTGTTTGGCATATATTCTGAGAATTCAGATTACAATACAATGACTAATATTTATTCTAATGAAAATAATTATGGCATATTTATTAAAGATGGATCAGAAAACAGCATAATAGATTCAAATCTCTCAAATAGCAACATCTATGATTTCTATATACAGGCATCTTCAAACGTACACTGCAGCAACCTGCTTGATAATGTTATGGGAACAGACAATAAGCCGATTGTTTATTATGATGAAAGTGTTATTATAAAAGACTGGAACAATAACGCTTCTGAAATCATATTATGTGATGCAGATAATTCTATAATAGAAAATGTTACATTAAGCAATACAGGTAAGCAAAATAATATGATCTATATGCATAGGACAGATAATTCTAATATAAAAAATGTTGATGTAAGCAATTCATATGATGGCATTCTTTTAGATAATAGTTTGAATAATGAAATAATAGATTCTACTATCAGTGAAAACGGAATAGGTATTTCTCTTAAGCATAGTTCAGATAACAAGATGATTAATTTAACTATAAAAGATAATTACGAGGGTATTGCAATAGATTATAGCTCAAACAATACAATTATAGATTCTTATATTAAAAATAGTATTGATTATGGTATTGCAATTAGTGAAAGTTCAAACAATACAATATATGACAATTTCTTTAACAATACAAATAATATTAATTTAACATTTGTGAACAATAACAATGTATGGAACACTACAAATGAAACAGCATATGATGGAGAGAAAAACATATTAAACATTACTAACCTAGGAGGGAATGTATGGATAGCACCTGGTGAAAAAGGATTTAGCAATCTTTGTGATGATTCTGATGAAGATGGTATATGCGATAGTAGTTATGACTTAGAAGATAATGATGCATGCAACACATATTGTTCAAACAATACTGACCATTTACCTTTGTATTTTGGATGCAGCATAGATGTTGATAATGACGGTGTGTGTGATGGCAGAGACCTATGTATAGGTGAGAGTCCAGCAAATCCAGTATCCAATGGAACATGCATAACTTATTATGAATTCCAGCCAGATGGTTGCTGGAGAAAAGACATAGTCTCAAATATAGGGAAAGTATGCGATTCAAGATATAATTATAGCTGCAGTTTAATAGAGGCAAGAAATATCACAAAAACACAGTTTAATCTAACATGTAATGCAACTGGGGCTTGTTCTTTACCTGCTGTTCCCCAGATAGGGGATATTGAATTTGAGAAAGAATGTTCTTTAAGCAAGGTATGTTATGGAGATTATGAATACTCAATCTTGAGAGATGATTTTAGCTGTGTCTGTACTGATGATAGGGATAAAGATAAGGTATGTGATGGAAGAGATAAATGTGATGGTTATGATATTTCAGGCACTATAAATACTGAACCCAAACATAATCTTAGTAACCTCCCTACGCCAATATTTACTAACTGTACACAACAGATAATAAATGATTCTGGATGCCATGAGACATTAGCTATAAACCAATCTAAAGTATTCTATAGGGAGTTATGTCCTAATGCAAGGAGTTGTTACAATGACCCTTATTCAAATTATACCTGTAATCAAGCTGGAGGAGTATTGTACCTGCCAGATACATGTGACCTGATGGAATTGTCCTGTTTGGATGATCCAGATTATAATATTACAAAATGTGCAGAGAATTTTACTAGATCAGAAGCAGATGTTGTTTGTGATACACCTTATGAGGAAAAATGTTGGATTGAGAGTGATTATTATTACACAAATGAAGGTGGTAGTTTAGGAAAGGGTGGTTGTTGTGGCGATGATAAAACAACTGAGTGTTGGGTTGATGATTCAGATAATTCTTGCTGTTGGTCAGATGAATTAAGTAAGGTTGTCTATATGACAGATGCAGACTATTCCAGATCTCATTGTAATTTAATAGGTAGAAATAAGTCATTAAGAAATATAGGGGATACACCAATATGTGATCAAGGCAATGAAATATATTGCTGGGCAGATAATATTCCAGATAATGTTGAAAATGCGCCATGCTGCGGTGATGACCCTGGTGAGACATGGAATTACATGACAAGTGAAGATATAGGGGAGGTAATTGTCCATTCAACTTGTTACCAGGGAAATTGGACCATAACCAGTGAAGAAAAAACAACCTGGTTTAATATAAAAGCTTTATTAGGAGTTTCTAATTAGAAATGGCAGGCAAAAAGGGGTCTATAAACTTATCTATAAATGTTATCGTGATTATTATAATCTCTTTTGTTCTTTTGATACTCCTTATTAGTTTTATTCGATCTAATATAGACAAGGCCAGTATTAAATTAGAAGAACAGCTTGTAGTTGGAGCACCTAAACCAACTGTAGAGATAAGAAAACCATTCAACAAGCAAATATTTGTAGTTGGTGAAGAGATTCAGTTTGAGCCTTTTGCATTTACCCAGACAAAGAAATCAAAGATAATCGGCTATTTCTGGTATTTTGGCGACGGTAGAGAAGATAATGAAGAAAAAACAAGCCATATTTATTATGAGCCAGGTGATTATCCAGTTACACTTAAAGTATTAAATGATCTTGGAGGGTTAGGCGAAGCAGCTATCACTGTAAGGATATTTACAAACAATACAAAGAAGTTAAGCAGATATCCAGAAAATCTTGTGTTTTTTATACCTTCAGAAAGAACTTCGAGCGGTGTAGTGAATTGGGAGAATATATTAAAAGCCATCCCTATCACAAAATGGTATAATCGAGATGGATATCATGAGTTTGAGTACATAGCAGCTATTAAAGGCGCTAGTGAAACAGTGATTTCAAATAATGATATTAAGAAAAAACTTGATGAGTTTAATGCAACCAGAACTATTACCGAAGCTGTTGTTTTTGATACAGCTTCAATAAGCAGCAGCATATCTGCTTCTGGTGGTGGAAGTTACAATATAAGAAAAGAAGGTACGAGTGAAAGTGATGCAGATATCATTAATTATTTTGAATATTGGGACAACTATGATAATGTTGTTTTGATTAATTCAAGCAATAACGATGGTGCTTTGATAGCTTCACTGTTTGCAGCATACCTAAATGCCCCATTAGTTTTTATCGATAAGACTTTTTGTGAAAGACATGATACACTATTATTCGACGTAAACAATGGTTACCTTTACGGAAAAATTGCTTATAGGGTAGATGATTTTACCTCTGAGATAATGGCAGCATGCATAGATGGAAAGCTTGCAACGAAGACAATATACACCTCTGATGAACTCAAAGACCCGAATAGAAAAGTAAATCGTATAATTACACTAACATCTGAATTGGATGTGGTTGATTGATGAATTTATATTATCTCAGAGTTATCTCTTTTTAGTCCAATAAAATATGAATATATACAAAAAAAGAACAACATACATATTAAAGAATCAAGGTATCCTTCTTAACTGTTTCACCAAATAATTATCTTCCCCAGATATCTCTTCTGTAATCTGTTCTGTTGCTTTTGGTTTTTCTACTTTAGGAGTTTCTCCTATGCCAATATTACCGATCTCTTCTTTTATCTTTAACTCCACTGTAGACATCTCTTCTTCGCTTAATTGCCTAGGCTGCCACTGAAGATTTATCCCATCATTCTCTTTTCTGGGGATTATATTAATCATAAAATGCGCTACTTTTTGCCCTGCTGGAACACCATTAGCTACAAAGATATTTGTACCTTGCACTTTTAGTGTTTCAAAAATCGCAGAGCTTATCTTATTCGCCACATTAAACAATCGCCCGACCAGATGAGGCGGAACTTGTTCCATGATGGGGATATGCTGTTTAGGTATTACAAAACAATGACCAGGATTTGCCCCATTAAAATCAAGGATTGCCAGTATATCTTCATCTTCATACAACTTTTTAGATGGAATCTGCCCTTCAAGAATCTTGCATATGATACATTCCTGCGCCATCATTTACCACCCAGTAAGTTGGATATATCATCCAAGCTTATCTCAGATTCTTCTTCAGTTGTATCTTTAGTAGATTTTTTAGAAGACGATTTAGTAGGTTTTTGATTAGCTGATTTTGATGTATCTGGTGTTTTTTTGCTTTTTGCAGGTTCTGCTCCCCGTTTTGTTTCTGGTTTTGTTTCCTGATCTGTTTCCGGTTTTGTTTCCTGGTCTGATTCTGGATTTGTTTGTTCAGGCACTTCCTGGTCTATTTTCTCCCCTTTAACAGATTCCTGCTCTTCAAATTCTGCATCTACAACCTGTTCTTTTGGCTGTATCAGATCCTGAACATTTGGTGGTGCTTTCCCTGAACCTTCAACCTTGCCTAATTTAGCCTCTAACTTCTTCCTAATCACTTCCAAATCTGCTTCAGGTATCTCTTTCTGAGGAAGCTCGAAATCAAGACCATCTTTTTCTTTTCTAGGTATTATATGAATCATAAAATGCTGTGCTTTTTGACCTGCAGCTACACCATTCTGGACCATTATATTTGTTCCCTGAACACCTAAACCACGAAGAGCTGCATTAGAAAGTGTTTTTGCAACTGTAAATAGATGTGCTATCTCTTCATCTGATAACTGAGGCATTATAGAATAATGCTCCTTAGGCAATAATAGAATATGGCCTGGATTAGCAGGATTAATATCAAGAACAGCCACTGATTGATCATCTTCATAGATCTTCTTAGACTGCACCTTTCCAGAGATTATATGACAAAAGATACATTGTTTCTTCTGAAACTCCCTCAACTCCTCAGGAGACATGTTTTTTACTTTCTCCTGCAGTTCTTTCATCTGCTCTTCTGACATCTTTTCTTGAGGTTGTTCTGGCATATTAGGATTCTAAGAATTGAGTTATTTAAACTTTATGCTTTAAGCGAAGCGAAGAGCATAACGGTTTAGAATGCAATTCTAAAACTTTATGTTTTAAGCGGCTGTGTTGAAAATATAGGTCGCCATCAATTCGTGAGCTTTATAAATAATCAATTCAAACTGACAAGGGGGAAGTCCCTTATGGGGAACCTCCAAATGAAATGAGCGAGGTACCAGAAAATTCAAATAATTTTCTCAGTACGTCAGTTATCTATACCAACTTCAAGAAGCGAACCCGATGGCAACCCGAACGTAGTGAGATTTTCAACACAGCCGCTTTAAGCTAAGCTGTGTTATCCCAAATCACAAGTTTTATATATTAAAAAACCAAAAATCACTATAATGGTAAAAAAGAACAATGCAGATAGAGAAATCGATTACCTAGAGCTGGAAAAGAGCAGAATTAACAGAGAAAAAGGAAGGCTTGTTCTAAGTATGGGACTTTTGCTTTACTTTGGTTTTCTGATTGCAGGAGTCATTGGATTTGCTTTTGAGTATATCGATAGTTTTATGCTGAATGTTTTAGTCATCAGCGGCATCTTCATCTTGATAGTCAGCACAATACCATACCTTATAATCGTACACAATGAAGAAAAGTGGATCAGATTAAGATTGTATAATCTTAAGAAATAAGAGATATAAAATGAATAAAAAAAACCTACGTTTTTTTAATTTCCCTATGGGGAGTAAAAAAGCTATGTCACCTTTGTTTTCAACTGTCATCTTGATAGGTTTCGCTATAGCCTTAGGAGGTATAGTGATGAGCTGGGGCAAAGAAGGATATGTATCTGCAAAACCTATTGTTTGCGAAGAAGCTAGCCTGAATATAGTAGGTTATGGTTATAATCAAGGTGTTTGTGCTACAAATGGAAGATTATACTTCACCATCCAAAATGACGGCAGTATTGACCTGAATGGAATTAAAGCTGATATAATAGGAGAAAATGATATATACTCCAGCACTGTTAATGTTAATTTGATGGTCGCAGATATAAAAAAATTAAACTTTGACTATGAAGGTATTGGAAATATAGAAAAGGTTATATTTGTGCCTAAATTCACTTACCTTGGGCAGGAAAAATTGTGCCCTCAAAATAGTGTTTCAATTGAAAATATAGGTGAATGTTGATGGAAAAGAAGATCAGAGAAGAAGTATTCAAGAACAGCCCAGATATGCAGGCATGGAAGAAAGTTATCCTATTTTTGCCTGTGGTGATGAGTGTATCTTTTATTTTCTATCTGCAAATTAGTTCACAACAACCCTATTATGGTATGGAGCTATTAGCTCCGGTAGATACAGCACCATTTATGATAGCTTTGATAATATTCACAGTAGGTTATGTCATATTCCTATTGATGATGTTTTCTGAAAATATAAAAGAATTTCTTGCAAGTAAAGCTAAACATTAAGCCTTTTTATCAATTCTTTTTCATTATCACTATACACAATATTATCACTTTCTCCTTTTTTATCACAGATTTCTGCAATCTTAGGTATTAAAGTAGATATACCATTTACATTCTCAAGAATCCCTATCTTTTTACCCAATGCAAATGCAATCGTGAATTCATTTAATGTTCCTATCTTACCATCCAATATTATCACTGCATCTGCAGCTTTGATCAGATCAAAATTTCTTTCAGGAATCCCCTTTCCTGTAAAGATATATTCTGAAGATTCTTCAAATGGAAATGAATAATCACCAATATGCTCTTCTTTGTCTTTTGCCGGAGAATAACAGATAGATTTCCCATTTTCTAAAATTGCACCCCTTAAAGCTGCATAAGGATAACCACTACAACCCCCTGTTAACAATACATTTCTAGATCGAGCTATTTCTACACCTAATTGCTTTGCTTTCTCAGCAACCAGATCATCATGCACTGAACCAGAACCACAAACTGCTATTTTTGACATAAGAAATAAGATACTGAACAGATATATAAATATTGTTGAAAGGATTATTATCTATACTACCCTGTTTAGTTTATATGACTAATCTAAACATTTTAATATGCAAATAACAACATGGATGAAAACTACCTGAAGAGGTAATTTCCATACAGAGTAGGGAAATTTCCTTTTGGTATAGGGCATTTCTGAAAGAAATGACCGTGTTTGAATCCTTTATTGAGATTATCCATTTCTAAATTAAATAATAAGCAAGTTTTTTAAACAATAGAAGAATAGTATAAAGTATGGCTAAGATAAAGAAACATCCTAAGAACAGAGATAAAGAATTCTGGGGTGTTGTTAAGAGAATAATAGAGAAAGCAGACATAGTTCTTGAAATTCTGGATGCCAGGATGCCAGAAATCACAAGAAATAAAAGATTAGAATCCTATGTAGAGAAATTTGGAAAACCTATTGTTTTTGTTATAAACAAAGCAGATATTGTATCGAGAACAACAATCAAAAATATAAAATCTAATTATAAAGGATTAAGCTATGTCCTGACTTCAGCTAAAGGTTCTGGAGTCATAGATGATCTGGTTAAGGTTATAAAGACAATTGTCAAAAAAGAATATATCAAGGTAGCGTTTGTAGGCTACCCAAATACTGGAAAGAGTTCTATCATCAACAGGTTATCTAAAGGTGGGAGAGCAAGAACCAGTTCTGAATCTGGATTTACAAAAGGATTGCAATTAATCAATGGAAAGGGAGATCTTATGTTGTTTGATACCCCTGGTGTTATTCCATTTGATGAGATGGATGAAACAAAGATGGGGTTAGTGTCTGGTGTCAGTCCGGCAAAATTAGAAGATCCTGAACTCGTTGTTTATGAACTGATAGAAATGTTTAAGAAAAATAATCCTTTTGCCCTTCAGGATGCATATGGTATTGACCCTAATCAAGAAACTGAAGATATAATCAATGAGATTGGAAAGAATAGTAATATGCTAAAAAAAGGAGGCATAGTTGATGAAAGGAGAGTATCCATACAGATAATTATTGATTGGCATAAAGGTAAGATAAAACTTTAGACATAGACTAAATTTATTTCTCTAATGATTCAACTAACTTCTCAGCAGCTTTTTTCATGTTACTTGCTTTGTAAATGCCCCTCCCAACAATAGCGTGCCAGTTTTCTCCAGCTGCTTTTGCCCCTTCTGTTAAAGACCCGCCTTGAGCAATCAATCCTGGAGAGTAAAATGTTGGTTTTAATCCAAAACTTTCTAAGAATCTCCTATATTCTTTGATCATAAATGGCTTATTGCCTGGAACGACAAAATCTCTAATCCCTAGATTAGCAGCAACTTTGAATATTTTCTTTGGAGCCATATTCAAAATATAACCGCCACCCCTTTCCATATACCCTTTATGAGTCATTTCCCCACCTACAATTATATGTAGTTTTTCTTTATAGGCTGCTTTAATCCATTTTTCTTCAGTTATAGGACCTGCCATTGGAAACAAGATAACAGAATCAACGCCTTTGATAGCTTTCATAAACTTATCGCCCATCTCAGGTATGTCAGTACCAGCTTTCTGATGATCATACATTATAGGCAATTTTGTATGTTTTCTTATTGTTTTTATCACTTCTTTAATGCCAAAAGGAATCACTAATTCAAAGCCTATCTTATAACCACCAATACCCTTAACATTGCATGTTTCCTTCACTAACTTATCCAGAAGTTTCAGATTAGGCACATCACATGCAGGAATAATGCTCCTCTTTAGTTTTAGGTACGACATAGCATACTTTTAGAAATTAATAATATATAAAATCTTCGGTTTATAAGCCTTAGATTTTATAATTCTCAATATCCCTAATTATTCCACTGTTCAGGGTTATTAAGATATTTCATAGTTATATTATAATTATCTTCATCGACCAGTTCTTTGCCCTTCATGTAGTCAATCAATTCTTTTAGTTTCATCAAAGAATGCAATGTAGTCTTTTCATTAGCCAAGTTGTCTGTTCCACCTTGTTCCCTGTCTATAACAACCAAAACATCTTCACAGATAGCCCCTTCATGTCTTATGCCTTCTATGAATCTTACTTTGGATCTTCCATCTGTTATCATATCATCTATCAAAACAACTCTCTGGTCTTTTTCCAATAATCCTTCTATGAATGAATTTGTGCCATATCCTTTTGGACGTTTCCTTACATAAATCATAGGAAGCTTTGCTTCAAGTGCGATTGCAGCTGCTAATGGTATCCCTGCTGTTTCTGCCCCTGCAACAACATCTGCTTTTAAATCTTTGACTTTCTTTGCAAGTTCTTTTACTACGACTGAAAACGATTTAGGCGTTGAAGGCAAGACCCTCACATCAACATAAACTGGACTCTTTCTGCCAGAAGCTAAAGAGAATAATCCAAATTTCATAATTTTTGCATCACATAATGCTTGTGCTAGTTTTTCACTCATTGGAACCACCTCATTGGTTTTTTGATTAGGATTGTTTTAAGAATAGTTATTAGTTTTTATTAGTTATTGATTCTTGTTCTTGATTTGAATTATCTTTTGTTTCTTCTGTTTCTATTGGTTCTTTTGTTTCTTTTATTTCTTGTTTTTTATCAGTTAATTTTTCTTGTGTTTCTATTGGTTCTTTTGTTTCTTTTACTTCTTGTTTTTTATCAGTTAATTCTTCTTGTGTTTCTTCTGTTTCTATTGGTTCTTTAGTTTCTTTTACTTCTACCATATCAATAGTTTCCTGAATCTCTTTTGGTTTTCTCCCAAATAATCTCTTGGGCTTCTCAATCTTTATCTCTTTTGATCTTATCTCAAAAATATTATTGTTATCGTAAACAACATTCCCCCTAACAATTGTAGTGATCGGCCAACCTTTTAATACTTTCCCTTCAAAAGGACTCCACCCAGTTTTAGTCAATAACTCGTCTGATTTTACCTCTTTTTCAAGGTTCATATCTATAACAACAAGGTCAGCATCATAGCCTTCTTTTAACTGCCCTTTGTTCTTTATTCTGAATATTTTAGCAGGATTTTTAGAAGTTAAATCAATAACCTGCTGCAAGGTTAATCTTTTTTTATTGACAGCATCCAATAATAAAGGAAGCATTGTTTCTATTCCAGGAAGTCCAGCTCTTTCCTCATTTAATTTCTCTTCTTTAGTATGGGGGGCATGGTCTGTTGCTATGGTATCTACGATTCCTGATTGTAAAGCTTTCCAAAGCGCTTCCAGGTCTTTTTCTGCCTTTAAAGAAGGCTTTACATCTGCCAGTTTCCCTAGTTTTTCCTTGTCCTTCTCTGTTAAGAATAAATGATGAGGGGTAACTTCACAATAAACATATTTACGGTTTTTTCTTATCTGTTTTATCTCATCTTCAGTACTTATATGACATGCATAGAATTTTTTCTTAAGTTTTGCAGCTATCTCAATAGCTTTTGTCAATTGTTCACCTTCAGCATGTGTTGTGCATAATGTTGCTGCAGACATTATTTTTTCTACCATAGCTGGTTCATCTATCTTTAGGTTTCCAGTAGATACATTCATGAATATTTTTACAGAAGCAATGTTTTTCGCCTGTTTAATCTCAGAAAGGTTGCCCATAGTAGAACCAAAATGAAATCCATAATTTACAATGGATTTTTCAGCCAATTTTCTTTTTTCCCCTAGATTTTGAACAGTAATTGTTGGAGGGATTGTGTTAGGCATATCTATTATTGTAGTTACCCCCCCTTTTGCAGCTGCAATCGTACCAGAAAGAAAATCCTCTTTGTGGGTCATACCTGGCTCCCTAAAATGAACATGACAATCGATCAATCCAGGGATTAAGATATTATCTTTTATATCGATAACTTCATCTGCAGTTATAATCTCATCAGAAATGTAAGATATCTTATGGTCTTCTAATAAAATATGTTTTTTTACTAAATTTCCATCTTCAAGAATTTTGCAGTTCTTTAGTAATTTTGATTTCATTTGATTGAAAATTATCCTAATTTTCTATAAAATGAACAAAAAATGATTTGTATTTTTAAGTTCATTCTTTGTTTTATTTATTTCGCCATTCGAAATATTCCTTTAACTCTGCTTTCTTTCCTGATTTCAATTTTGCATATTTTCCAAAATCTTTCATTTTTCTTATTTGTTCTGATTTAAAGACTGGTCCGTCCTTACAAACCAACTGGTCGCCACAGACACATGCTCCACATATCCCAAAACCACATCGCATGTAACGCTCTAAAGATGCCTGACATTCAACCTTACGCCTCTCGCAGATACCAAAGACTGCTTTGATCATTACTTCTGGACCACAGGTATAGACTGTTTTTGTCTTTTTTGTCATAGTTTCTTTTAGAATATTTGTTGTAAAACCTTTAATTCCAAATGAACCATCATCTGTACAATAAATTATTTTATTGTTATTTTTTTCAAGAACATCTAAAATACTTTTATCTTCTAAGTATAACAAGAACTCTCTTGATTTTGCTCCTTGTATTATAGTTGAATTCTTAATCTGTTTAATTAATGGAATTATCGGAGCGATCCCAAGACCCCCAGCTACAATTATAGAATTATCTTTTATCTCAAAGCCATGCCCATAAGGTCCCCTAAGACCTAATTCAGCCCCCCCTTCAAGATCAGATATAGCTTTTGTGAATTCTCCTTTTTGCTCTATCGTAACACGGAATTCATCAGCTCTAACATCAGATACTGCAAAAGGTTTTTCATCTACTCCAGGAAGCCACAACATTATAAACTGACCTGGCTTACAGTTTATTTTTCCTTCTAAAATAAGTGAAACTGTATTGGGTGTTTCTTCTATTATTTTTTTTACTGTATATGTTTTATGCATCGTTATTTTATCTCACTTATTGATTTATAACCCTCTTTCTCCATTATCTGAATCATTTCATCGTTAACTTTCTTAAAAACATCTATTCCCCTAAAATAAACACCTGAACCAATACCAACTAAAGTTGCTCCTGCTTTTATCATTTCAATAGCATCCTTGCCAGTAGTTACCCCCCCTAGACCTAAGATTGGAATCTTGACTGCTTCTCTGATCTCTTTTACTTTCTCTAAAGCAATCTCTTTTATTACTGGACCTGATATACCCCCCTTACCATAAGCTAAAATAGGAACTTCGAAGTTTGTATGGATTATCTTTTTTTGAACAGTATTAACAGCACAGATTGCGTCTGCACCTGATTTCTCACATTCTTTTGCAATCTTTCCAATATCATTGCAGTTTGGAGTTAATTTTGGCATAATTGGAACCTTTGAAACTAACTTAACTGCCTTTACTAATTGGCTTGTTAATCTTGGAGAAGCACCAAACGTCATACCATCATCCTTATTTGGGCAGGAAATATTAAGTTCTATCAGTGATGGCTTGAATTTCTGAATGTATTCTACAATATGAACATAATCTCTAATTGAAGATCCATAGATTGATGCTATTAATGGTGCTTTTGCTTGTTTCCATTTTCTAAATTCATTACCCATGTTTAGATAGCCAGGTGTAGGCAGCCCAACTGCATTATATATCCCATTATCAATCTCAACAATAGTTGGATTGTTATGGCCATCTCTCTCTACTGGACCTATTGACTTTGTTGTTATGGCTCCTGCACCATTATCTACAACACGATTCATCAGCTCAACAGAAGTCCCCAGAATTCCAGAAGCAAGAACAAGAGGATTTTGTAGCTCTACATTACAAAATTTTGTTCTAAGCATAGTTCACCATTTATATCAACTTGATATCTGATTGTTCCATCACACGCTCGCAATGGTTGCAGATTACCTGTAATGGATCTTTTTTAACAACATGAAATAATGTGCTTACTTGCTCACTATTGGTGATACACTTAGGATTAGAGCATTTGACTATATTATGGAATTCTTCTGGAAGCTCTACTTTTGTTTTTTTGGTCACTTCATAATTTTCGATTATATTAATAGTAGCATGTGGGGCAAGGATTGCTATTTTGTCAACTTCTTCAGGAGTTAAAACTCTGCTGCCTACCTTGATTATCCCTTTTTTATTGCCTGTCTTGCTTTTTAGATTTATTACAACAGAAACAACATGCTCAAATTCATTTAAGGCCAGGATCCTCATCACTTTAAAAGTTACTCTGCTTGGAATATGATCTATGACCGTACCTTCCTTTATTGCAGGAACCTTTAATTCTTTTGAAGCACTCATTTTATCTTCCCCAGCACTAATGATAATAATGCCTGCCTTATTGGAATCCCATTGCCTGCTTGTTTGAAATAAACCGCATTAGGCGTTTCGTCAAGCTCAGGATTTATCTCCCCTACTCGAGGTAAAGGGTGCATTATTATAAGATCTTTTTTTGAATGGTCTAGCAATGATTTATCAAGTTTATATGCATTTTTGTATTTTTCATACTCTACTGCATCAGGAAATCTTTCTTTTTGTATCCTAGTCACATAAAGAACATCTAATTCTTTACTGACCTTAAATATATCTTCTTCTTCTATAAATTCTATGTTTTTTTGCTTTAGTTCATCAAGATAGTGTTTAGGTATCTTTAGCGCTTTTGGAGATATAAAAAACATCTTAGTGTTGAAATGAGATAATGCTATCGCAAGACTATGCACTGTCCTCCCATATTTTAAATCTCCCAGAAAACCCACATTCAGATTCTCAAGTTTCCCTTTTTCTTTTTTTATTGTGTAAAGATCAAGCATCGTTTGTGTAGGATGTTGATTTGCGCCATCACCTGCATTGATCACAGGAATAGAAGCTGATTCTGCAGCTAGTCTTGCTGCCCCTTCGATGTTATGCCTCATGACTATAACATCAGAATATTGTTCTACCATCTTGATAGTGTCCCACAAAGTCTCCCCTTTCTTCATAGAAGTTACTTCGCCTCGAGCAAATCCTATTGTTTTTCCACCCAGCCTTTTTGCTGAAGAATCAAAGCTCAACCTGGTCCTTGTAGAAGGTTCATAGAATAATAAGGATACTATCTTATCTTTTAATAGTCCGGAATTAGGGTTTTTCTCTATCTTTTCTGCAACAGATAATATATACAATAGTTCTTTCTTAGAAAAATCACGTATTGATATTACATCCTTCCCTTTGAAGTTTTGAGTCTCCATTAAAAAAATTATAAATTTGTATGTATTTAAATGTTTTGTTGTGATACAGGCTATACGACGAGAAAATTTAAAAGGGTCCCCCATAGAGAAATCTTTAATTTGTACTAGTAGTGAAAGTGTGCATTTCTTTAAAAAGGTTATGGATTATCAAATTGCAGTTCAAAATCTGAGATATATAATCTAATAACCCCTAGCTAAAAAATTTAAACATAAGACTTGTTTAACTTTTTCAAGAGAGCATATCTTTAAGGGACTCTATTAATTAATCGTCACATTTACAATATTTCCTTCATAAAATTTTATCAAATAATCGATAAGTTGACAGTGTCCTTTAGGGTAAAGTTTTAGAAATCAATAAATTTTGTATTGTACCCAAAACCTCATGCAAAGCCTGAGATTTCTAAACCGTTATCGTTTTTACGAACGATAAAGTTTATAAATGGGCTTATTTTTCCTAATAATTAATATGCCTCCGTAGCATAGTAGCTATTGCGTCTGACTTGTAACGTTAAATTGTTTTGCAGTTTATGACGTTTGAAATCAGAAGGTCGAGGGTGCAACTCCCTCTGGAGGCTTTTTATTTTTTAAAATAACAAAAGGTGATAATATGAATTTGATATTTTTAGGACCGCCAGGAGCTGGCAAAGGCACAATTGCACAACACATAGTTGATGATCTGGGAATTGTTCAGATCTCTACTGGAGATCTTCTTAGAGCTGCAGTCAAAGAAGGAACTGAACTAGGGATGAAAGCTAAAGAGTTCATGGATAATGGTCAATTAGTTACTGATGAACTGGTTATTGGTTTATTAAAAGAAAGGATAACAAAAAACGATTGCAAGAATGGATTTATCTTAGATGGTTTTCCACGTACAATACCTCAAGCAGAAGCTTTAGATGAATCAGGAATCAATATAGATAAAACCATCAATTTTAAGGTCATTGATGAGATGGTGATACATAGGATCACTGGAAGAAGAACATCTAAATCAACAGGAAAGATCTATAACATCTATCCAGATTGCGAACCAAACCCGCCAGAAGGACATCCAGAAGATGACCTATTACAAAGGGATGATGACAAAGAAGAAGTTGTTGTAAAACGATTAGTCCAATATAGAGAACAGACAGAACCTTTAATCGGTTATTACAATGATAAAGGAATATTAGCAGATATTGATGCTTCTCAGAAACTTGATAAGATTGTAGTGGATGTCAAAGCAGTTCTTGATTGATATATCTGTTTAATTTTTTATATTTCTTATTTATTTAATGTTTCTATATTATCCCAAGACTATTCCCTACTGCGAGTTTCTTTCATGTATGAAACTCACTAAAGGGAAGATTGAAAAAAAATAGATGATAGAATCTAAGTTTTAGTATATAAATTAAGCCCTGTAGAAAGTAAGAGCTTGTTGAGAAAGACTTACTGATCTCTTACCTAGAGACTTCATATCAGGTGTACTAGGAAGAAAACCCCTATGAAGAATAACTTCAACTCCACCAATCTCACCTTGCTCAGTAACAGCGTTTACAAACTGTCTTAGCTGATCAGACTTAAGAAAGAAAGTGTTAGGATTACCACTAGTATAAGCCATAAGACCTAAATCTGAAAGAGAAAGTTCATTTGAATCTTGCACTCTTGAAGGTGCAGCCTCATATGATTTAGACGGTTTACGACCAGCCAAAACATTAGATAATGCTGAAGAAGAATCCTCTCTTTGTTCTGATCGGAATGGATTACACCAATACGCAGCAGAAGAAACTGCCTTCATAAAATATGCCCCCAGTCCAGGTGATTCAGCTCTAGCCCTTTTCCTGTCTGCCCTCAATCTTATTTTTTCATCCCTAGTTCTTTGCTTCTCTGCTGCTTTCTTCTTAGCCCCATATTCAGCTGTACCTCTTGGATCTCCACAAACCCCATAACCAATAAGCGCATTAATAAGGTCTTTTGGATCAGCAGCTACAGCACCCCCATATTCATTATTTCCACCTACATCATATACAACATGTACTTGAGGTAGTTTTGATTCTAAATCTTCCATTTTTATCAATAATCAAGAATAACCCCTCATTTAAAAAGATTTCTATCCTGGAGTAGTGAAGCACCAAATCCAAAATATTAATAAACAAAATATAATTCTTATAGTTTATGCGCCGGTAGCTCAGCTTGGATAGAGCGATAGGCACTATTAAAGTGCCCGCTAAAGCCTCCTAAGCTATAGGTCGGGAGTTCGAATCTTCCCCGGCGCGCTTTATCTCCTATAAAGCTTTATCAAACCAATAAGCGCAACTATAGCCCAAGTTCCTTCTAGAATTACAAAAGGGATAAATCCAATCAATATTGATGCATAACAAGCTATTCCTGCTCCAAAAATATTCATAATTATATACGATTTACTATCATAAGTTAAAATCTTAAACAGATTTAGAAAAAAAGCTAATAACAATAATCCAACTCCAACTGATGCAACTAAAACTGTGAACTCAACCATACTCTCAATTGTTATCTACTAGTATAAATATTTAACTGGTTTTAACTTCCTTAACACCATTAACACAAGCAGTTATCTTACCTTCTTTTAATGCAGAAACTATCTGATTAGCTGCATCTATCGCAACATTAACTTGAGCTTCTTTTGTTGATGCTCCTAAATGTGGTGTGCATATAACTTTATCTAAACCTATCAATGATTTGCATACTGGCGGTTCTGCTGAGTAAACATCCAATGCTGCAGAAGAAACCTTTCCAGATTCAAGAGCTTTCTCAAGAGCATCTTCGTTTACAACCCCACCACGAGCTACATTTATTATTTTAACACAATCTTTCATCATCGAGAATTGAGAATCTGAAATCATGTCTTTTGTTTTATCTGTTAATGGGACGTGGACTGTTATATAGTCTGATAATTTAAGTACATCTTCAAATTCTGACTTCTTAACTCCAATCTCTTTCATACCTGCTTCATCTACAAATGGGTCAGATCCGATTACATCCATCTCTAATGCATTAGCAACCTTAGCTACTTTCTTGCCGACATTACCTAAACCAATAATCCCTAATATTTTTCCCTTTAGTTCTGTTCCTTTGTATTTCTTCCTGTCCCAGACTCCACCTTTTAGTTCTATATTTGCATGAATCACATGTTTTGCTAACATCATAAGCATTATTAATGTATGTTCTGCTGCCGCATTTGTGTTTCCAAAGGGTGTGTTTTCAACAATAATCCCTTTTGTTGCAGCATATTCTGCATCAATATTATCATAACCAACTCCAGCCCTTACAACTATCTTTAGATTAGTTGCAGCATCAAGAACTTCTTTTGTTATCTTAACTCCACTTCTGACAATCATTGCATCTGCATCAGAACATATAGTAGTCAGTTCCTCTACAGATATACCTGGTTTGTTCTCTACCTCAAAACCAGCTTGCTTCAATATTTCAGTTGCTTTATCATTAACTTTGTCTGGAATTAAAATTTTCATTTTATCACCTTGGTTTATTTTTTATCTAAAATAACTTTCAAGCTCTTTTGTAAATTCTTTTATTTCATCTAATGTAATATCACCCATATGGGGTATTCTAAACGTAAGATTCTTACCTTCTTCTTCAAGCTTCTTGTTCAATTTCCCATATCCAGAATCCATACTGTAGCCTTTAGTTGCCATGTCTTTTTTTATGTCCTTAAAATCAACATCTTTTGTGTTTACAAAACAAGTCACAGTATCAGACCTGCAACCATCTTCTGCAAATAATCCAAATCCTTGTTCCTTTCCCCAGTTCCTTACCCATTCTGCCATGTCTTTATGCCTTTTGAACCTTTGCTCTACCCCTTCCTGCTTTATCCTTTCAAGCTGTTTCTGCAGGGCGTATAGGTGGCTTATCGAAAATGTATAAGGAGTCTGGTCTTTGTCGTACATCTTTTTTAGCTCTAAAATATCGAAATAATAACCCTTGCCATCTACTTTCTCTGCTTTATCATAGCATCTTTGCGATACTGCTGCTACTGCAATCCCACTAGGTAATGCCAGTGCTTTTTGTGATGATGAAAGACAGAAATCTATACCTAATTCGTCTACGCCTATCGGCACTCCTGAAAAACAACTTACTGCATCGACTAACCATAATACATCTGGGTGTTTTTTCATAACTTCAGATATCTCTTTCAGGTTTGACATGACACCTGTAGATGTCTCATTGTGCACCATACAAAAAGCTTCAACATCGTTTTCAGATAGAGCTTTGTCAATCTCAGCAGCATCAACACCTTTACCCCAGTCAAAATTTACCTTGATAACCTCTTTGCCACATCTTTCTGACAAAGCAGCCCATTTCTTTGAGAATGCTCCATTTATAGCATGCATCACTTTTTTATCAACACAACATCTTGAAGCAGCTTCCCAAAAGCCTGATCCTGTTGATGTAGATAATAATACATCATTATTTGTTCCGAACAATTCCTGCAGGGTCGGCTTTAAACTTCCGAATATATCCTTGAATTCCTGAGTCCTATGGCCTATTTGAGGTGTTGCCATAGCTTCCAATATTTCTTTTCTTACTTCAGTTGGTCCAGGTATAAATAATTTGTTTGCCATTTATTTCCCCTCCATTTAATTTAATCAAATACTATCCATATCATAAATTACTAATCCTGAAAATACCTTAGGATAAAAATATGTCGATTTCTGAGGCATTGTCTCTCCAGCTCTTGCAGTAAGAAACACTTCCCTCATCAAAGGGGGATTTACAAAGAATGCAAACTGTATCTCTTTGTCCTGCATCTTAGCCACAGTCTCCTCATTCCCTTTTATAAAATCAATATTTTCTCTGTTTTTTTGTTTTTCCTCTGATATTCCAAGAATCTTCTCTATTATTATTTTATGTAATATATTAATATCTAGTTTTTGGTATATATCTGTCTTGCCAGGCATGATTGAATCTAATATACTTATGTCTTTAAGGCTTAAAAGATAGCCCTTATTGTTTAGATTGCTATAAACCCCAAAGACATGATTTTTTAGATTGGTCGTTTTATCTATCATTATCTTTGTTTCAGAAACTTTTTTTGCAAGTTCTTCTATATCGCCAATTTCTTCAACCTCAAAATATTCATTTAATTGTTCGATTACTTCCCCCATATCGATATTTTCTAATCCAAATACTACCCTATTAGTCGGCAGGATTATCATACCTTCATTGAATGAGTTAACAAAGCAAAGTAAACCATATTTAGCACCTTCTGTATCTTCTAGCATCTCTTTTACCTTGAGTTCTGAAGTATACCTATGGTGGCCGTCAGCTATAACACATCGATATTGTTTCATCTCTTCTTGTATCTTCATTATCGCTTTTTTATTTGATACTTTCCAAAGCTTATGAGTTACATTTTTTTTATCAGTAAAATTGATATAAGGTTCTTTTCCCTCAATCTCTTTTCCTACTATTTCATCAATTATCTTTTGCTTATCATCATAAAGCACAAATGGAACTCCAAAATTTGCTTTTGTAGTTTTTATCAGTTCAATCCTATCTTTTAGGTCTTTTTCCAGAATCTTTTCGTGTGGTAGTACTCCATTTCCAAGATCTTCTAGTTTTATCAAAGTCATAAATCCTGTTCTACCAAACATTTTCCCATCTATAATGTAACTTTCAGAATATATGTATATTGTTTCTTCATCATCTTTCGCCAATACTTCTTCCTGAACCCATTCTTTCAGAAGTTTAGCAGAATTCTCATATTTATCCCCATTGCCATCAGGCAGGATCAGTTTGACAAAATTAAAATCAGATTGATCTATCAGTTCTTGTTTTACTTCTTTTGATATCACATCATTTGGGGGGGTGATAACTCTAGAAAAATCACTTATCTTTTCTTTATTATAAGTTATGCCATTAAAAGGTATTATATCAACCATCCCTAGATAGCATAATGACAATCCTTTAAAAAGTATTTGACATATTTATCATAAAAAGCAAATATTTGACAAAAATCAGTTAAATTTATAAAATATGACACATTTCTACTAAGTATGACCCATAGAAAAATAAACAATATAAGGGAATTTGTATGGAAAGTTATCGATACAGACATGGCAATAAAAAAAGACATATCAAGAGGTCTATTGAACGTTAGAGCAGTTGCAAATTATATTATCAACAATTATAAGATAATTGCCTCGATAGATTCTGTAATAAGCGCTATAAGAAGGTATAATGTAGGGCCTATCAAAGAAAAAGGAGTTGTAAGTGTCTATTCCTTATTGAGAAAAGCAGAGATAAGGACACTTACAAGAATGGCTTCTCTTTCTTTGAAAAAAAACGAAGCAGTAACTTCCAGATTAGGCCAGATCCTTCCAGGAATAAATTATGAAAAAGGCGATGTTTTAAGGATACTCGAAGGTGCTAAACTTTTTAAGATCATATTCGATAAGAAAAGCCTTAAGAAGATGACTGATGCTTTTAAGAAAAGCGACATAATAGATTCTGATAATGACCTCAGCATGTTAGAATTAGTATACCCTAAATGGCTCGAGAAGACGCCTGGTGTATTTTCCACTGTCTCTAATGAACTTGCCCAGAACAATATAAGTATCATCGATGCCCTGATATGTGCTAATGAACATATAATCATTGTAGATGGTAAAGATGTCTTAAAAGCATTTCAAACATTACATAATCTATGTTCTGAAGAATAATGATTATTGTTCTTTTTTTGTCATAAGCTGATCAATAGTTGGAACCTGAAATCCAATCATTTTAGGATTTTTATTATCTTTTGTCGTGTTGTTTTGTTCTTTGTTTTTATCTTGAGTTTTTGCATTTGCAGTCA
>Ga0257125_1001173_pt1 | contig 28248 bp, 22 predicted proteins | sample SI106_200metaG_FD_190183 | JGI IMG/M metagenome (GOLD analysis project Ga0257125, IMG submission 190183) | Marine microbial communities from Saanich Inlet, British Columbia, Canada - SI106_200 | ecosystem: Environmental > Aquatic > Marine > Inlet | place: Canada: British Columbia | collected... | reverse complement strand
TGCATAGTAATTTATCACAAGAAGGTGGTATGCGTCATAAACAACATGGTGGTAATAAACAAATGAATGTAACACATTATAGGATTAATTATTAAATTAATATGAAAATAAGTGTAATAATTATGTGATATAATAATATAAATTACATAATTAATATGAATGATAATAAGTATAATAAAGAATTAAAAAATATAGAAAATCTTCAAATATTTTGTGATGAAGTATCTTCTTTTATAAATACTCAAAATATTATAGAAAAAGGTAATGTAAACAAATATGATGAATTACAAGATACACTAAGAAATGATGATTTGTTATCTGATATTATTAGTAAATCTAATACTGAAACTATGAGGTTATCCGATTCTATAGAATCACTAGAATCATTGGATTCTTCTGATTATGATAGACCAATACAATCAATTCCATTATTACCTATTGATTTAGACTCATTATATAGAAATGATAATAAAGTGGATATGATTGAATATTATAATATTAAAGAAAAATATGAAAAATTAGTAAAAGAAAAATCATCTAAAACTGATGGTATGTTGTCAGATTATTCATTAGAAGATCTCTATAATAAAATAATAACATTAAAACAACAATTAAGTAATATATAATTCCCTAAAATGTTTTTATATCTTAATAATATATAAAAAACATTATGAGTAAACATTATGTTGATTTGAAAATTAACGGTAGATTATTTCCATTATGGATATTACATAATTATAAAAAATATAAAATACCTGACTTAATTAGAAATGAAAATGAAGATCCTTGTAAATTCAAACTTAAAGATGAACTTTATTCATATCAAAATTTTATAGCCAAATATTTAGATTATAAAGGGCCATATAGAGAGCTACTTATATATCATAATCTTGGAACAGGTAAAACAGCTACAGCAATTAATGTTTACAATATATTATATAATTACACTCCTGGTTGGAATGTGTTCATTTTAATCAAAGCAATGTTAGAAGATGATCCATGGATCAGTAGTTTAAAAAAATGGCTAGAAACTGATGAAAAAGACATTCGATTTAATAATATTAAATTTATTCATTATGATTCTCCATTTGCTGATAAAAGTTTTATTAATGCTGTTAAGCAAGTTGATAGTTCAAAGAACACATTATATATTATAGATGAAATTCATAATTTTATTAATAACGTTTATAGTAATATAAATACAAGAGTTGGTAAAAAAGCACATGTTATTTATGATTATATCATGCAAGACAAAAAAGAGAATGATACTGTTAGAATCTTATTACTTTCTGCAACTCCTGTTATTAATCATCCATTTGAACTATCTTTAATTTTTAACCTATTACGTCCAGGTATTTTCCCACTAAATGAAGCTAAATTTAATGATTTATATATTAGTCCTGGTGGATATAAAGTTCTTAATCCATCAAGTAAAAACATGTTTCAAAGACGTATTATGGGTTTAACGTCATATTATACTGGCGCAACTGAAGGGAAATTTGCTACACAAAATACAATTTTCAAAAATATCCCAATGTCACCATATCAACAGGAAGTATATGATACATTTGAAGAGTTAGAAAAAAAAATGGATAGAAAAAGAAAGGGTAAGAAAAAAGCAAATAGTACTTATAAAGCATATACTAGACAATCATGTAATTTCGTGTTCCCATATATTGATCAACATATAAATGGTGAAACACGACCAAGACCATATCAATTTAGAATATCAACATACGAAGCTGAAAAAATATTAGAAGGACGTGAAGATTTAATAAAGGAAGCTCGTAATCAGGAAAAACTAAGAGTGGTACTCGAGTATGAAGAAGCTATGCATAAATTCATTAATGCTACTGGTAGATATTTTGATAAAAAAATGGAAGATGATAAACAAAAAGGATATACGTTAAATGATGAAATAGATGAATTTAAGAATGAATATAAAATGAAATTAAAAGAATTTATGAATAAAAAAAAGAAATCATCTTTATTAGAAAGTATGATAAGTTGTTCTTCAAAAATGACAGCAATTTGTTTATATTTATTTAGATCAAAGGGACCAGCAATTGTATATTCAAATTATGTGAAAATGGAAGGACTTGAAATTTTAAAAATGTATTTAAGATTATTTGGATATACTAATTACAATGATGGTTATAATAATAACTACAGTCAATATATTGAATTTCACGGTGGTATTAAAGATAAACGCCAACGTCAAGCAAATAGAAAAATTTTTAATGACCCTAAAAACATAAAAGGAGAACTCGTTAAAGTTATGCTAATCAGTCCTATTGGTTCTGAAGGTATGAATTTAAAAAATGTTAGACAAGTTCATATTATGGAGCCATATTGGCATGAAATTAGAATACATCAGTTAATTGGTAGAGCAATCCGTCTTTGTTCTCATAAAGATCTGCCAATGAATGAACGACATGTTGATGTTTATAGATATAAAAGTATTAAACCAACTGGAGAATGGACTACTGATGAAGAAATAGAAGATATCGCAAAAACAAAAGACAATTTAATTAGTTCTTTCTTACTTCCAATTAAAGAAGTAGCTGTTGATTGTGAGTTGAATAAATCACATAATATGCAATCTGATCCTTATAAATGTTTTAAATTTGATGAACCTAGTTTATTTGATACATTTATTGGTCCAGCATATAAAGAAGATGTTTATTATGATTCTAAAATAGATAATGGATTAAATAGTTTGAATTCTATTGTTAAAAGAATTAAAGTTATCAAAATTAAAGCAGTAGAAAAACATGGTGAAACTGAATTTAGTTCTCCAACAGAATATTGGTATTCTAAGGATTCTGGTGTCATTTATGATCTAGATTTAGATTATCCTGTTGGTAAAATATATGCAGATAAAAATGGTATACCTAATAAATTAAATAAAGATACATATATTATAGACTATAAAATACCAATACCTAAGATAGATATTTAATATTTAGTTGTTAGGAGCCGATACCTAAAATAGATATTTAATATTATAAATCAAAATATATTAATTATCTAAATCTAATTCCAAATAATGTTCCCCATGTTTATCATAAAATTTTTTTGAATATCTGTTTTTTTTATTAATAAATCCAAATTTTTTATACAATTTTAATGCTATTTTATTTGATGACGATATTGCTACCTAATCCTTTATTTTGATATTTATAATCTATCATAAACCTATTTATAAACATTGTATTCTTACTAATTGGATTGAACCAAATTAAACCAACAGCTTTTTTCTTGTAATATATCGCTTTAACATATTCTAATTTATTCATAAAAACGGCTTCTACGATAGTATATGAATTACTAGATACATATTTTCTTCCTTCTATTCCAGCATCTAAATTAATAATTTCCCTCCAATTTTTATTTGTTATCTTTTTAAGACTTATCATTATATATACTAAATATTTAATATTCCATCATTGCGATTAAAATTCCAATCATTACATTACCAACAAATAATATAAATTTTCCTAAAATATTTGATGTTATAATAACCTTAATTATTGTGAAATTAATTGGATTTAATTTCAATGTCTCGCATAAATATTCAGTATCAGGTGTTATATTTTCATGATTATAATATATATTCTGCACTACTTTTCCATTTATATCATTAAATAAGCTAATATTGTATAACGTTGAAAATAATACAAATATTGACATCAATATCCAATAAAAATGCATTGGTAAATGATCGTCAATATACATAGAAAATTCGAGACAAATTCTAATTATTCCAAACAGAATACCTAAAAATATAATTATTTCAAAATACGAATTTGTATTTCTTATTATTTTTTTGAATTTTCTATGTAATTCAATTATTTGAGAATTAACTATTTCTTGCTTTAATAATTCTATAAAATACCTATATTCCATTCGATGTATGGACATTACAATATAAAATGTAATTATAGCAACTAATGTATGAGCATATGTATAAAACCATACTAATATAGTTGCTATAACAGCGAAAAACCATAATAAAGTTCCGTGTTCAGTGAAATAAGTTAGTACATTATAATCTTTACTTTTTGAATCACATATGATTAATATTATATCTAAAATTATTGATAATGAAAATATTATTGATATTATTAAATTTACTTTTTCAACATTCTTACGTATAATTTGATATTTACATTCGGTTATCATATCTGATTTTAAAACAAATCTTAAATGTTGTTTTCCATAATATATCATACAAAAACATGCTAATAATATAAAAAACCATAAATAAACTGTCCATGTCATAATCGATATACTCATTTGCTTAAATAATATATTCATTACTACAAAAAATAACATGAGTAATATAATAAACCATTGGTATGTTCTAAAACAAATTCCTTTTCCTAATAATCCTGCTACACGTAAAGTCCATAAAAATAATTTGAAATCTTTAATAGAATATCTTGGACTATTATTGTAAAATGTTTTAATATTATCTATTTTTTTTCCAATAAAACTTTTCTTTTTTTCTAATTCCATTATTCCATAATAAATGATTTCTTTTTATGTAATATTTTTATTATATCCATATAGTATATAATAACTATGAGTTATCCAAATTGTTGTCCACTATGTGAAACATATAAAAAACATAGTAATGGCAGTAGTGATTATTGCTGTAGAACATGTTACAAAACCAAGGGTGTTGATCATGGTACTGGATGTGAAAGGATACAATGTGTTCAACCATCGTATAGTGATACAGGACCAATCCTTTTTTATGATAGTAGTAAACCATATTTTGAATTCACTAATTTTTATAATTGTCAAATAATATATGATGGGGATATATTTCCATCATCTGAACATGTATATCAAGCAGTCAAATTTTGGCATACCAAAAATTCGACAAAACAGGATGATATTTATAATATTATTAGAAATGCAGATACAGCTAGAGATGCGTTGGTTATGGCACATCAATATGGTAGTATGATGTCTCCAACATTTTTAGCAAACAAAGAATATATTATGGCTTTGATATTACGGTTCAAATTTAATCAAAATCCAACATTAAAAAATCTATTAATATCTACTGGAAATAGAGAATTAATAGAAGCATCTCCAATAGATGCTTATTGGGGATATGGACCAGATAGGAATGGTGAAAATAAGTTAGGACGTTTATTAATGGAATTACGTGATATTTATCAACAACATGGTGGAAATAATAGATATCCAATCAAACAATAAATTATCTCTATTGTTAATTATTTAAAATAATAGAAATAAAGCAATTAAAACTTGAAGACATAACCACAAGTTAGACAAGTAACAAATGTCGTCATTGGTTCATCAGCACTTCTAGTTTGCATTTGGTAAACAGAACATTTTCTATTTCCACATTTTGGACATTTGAATAAATCAGAAGTTGTCATATATTTCTTTTTCTCTTTAATATATTCTTGTTTTTTTATAATATGTTCCCATTTTTTTGGAAATAATTCTTCTGGAGGTAAAAAAGCAATTTCATCTAATTTAATTTTACCATTAACAATTGCTCCTAATAGATAATCGTTTTTTATATCAGTTTTATTTTTATCAAGATTTGATAAAATATCATTAGATTTATCTTTATAAACAAGGAATAAAAATTTATCAAATGGTAAATTAGATGATATACAATATTCTTTACTGTAAGCATAAATGCTTTCTTCAATTTCTTTTGTTTTTTTATTATCTAAAACAAATCCATCTATATGTTCTATAGTTTTGTTTCTGTATGTATTATCTATGATAGAATCCATTATATTTATATTATTTGATATAATAAATACATATATTAATTTTTTATATATCAATTTTTTATGTCCATAATTTTTATTAATACGATGTTTCAATAATTAGCATAAATCATACCCAGCATCAATTATCCATTTTTTCAATGGATTAATATAACCCTTATCATTAATCGAATATAATGATTCCAATTTAACTGGTGACGAATGCATACTATTATCATAACCATATATGTGCCTATACTCGTTGTCTACTAACTGTTGATTTGTCAAATAAACTAGATTAGAACAATTTTGATAATTATCGGAAACATGTGGATAATCTGTGTAAAATTCACTGTTAAATCTACGAGGCTTATATATTTTATCGTCTAATGTTTTATATCCAAAGACATTTACAATGGTCTGAGAATTCTTTATGTTAATTCCATACAAATTATTCCATTTTGTAACATTTCTCGAATATTCTATCAAGTGAATCTTTTCCATATCATTTAAATATACTCCAAAACCTCTTGTTCGATACTTGTTAATAATTTCGATAGGATCTTTAGCACCTGCAAAATATTTATAATCTGTGTTTATATTTGTCATCATTGCTGTTACACATGACGGTAACATATAAACATTATTACCATCATAATATGATCTTACACATGGTAAATGGAAACGAGAAATCATTGACCAAATAGATGGATATTTTGTTTTGAACAATTCAAATGGATGTTTAAGATATTTTGAACTTATTTTGAACTTATATCCTTCGTGAATTGTACATACTTCTTCAATATTATCTGAAAATTCATCTTCAAATTCATCTAATATAGGATATTCTGTAACAAATTCAACATCTTCATCGTTTTCTTCTTTAAATAGCACGTTTATTTCATCAGTTGTCTTTTTATCAAGTTGTAAACTAGATTCTCGTTCTTGTCTCTCTTTATCCCATTCTTCTTTCGTTTTAATTAATATAACTAACATATCATTTTTAGATATAATATCAAATATTTCTGTATAATGTTCATTCGTCCATTGTCCATATAATTTACTATCATTTTTATCAATGTATTTTTCATTATCATTCATCTTATAATTTTTATATATCTCGTAAAATAAGTCCTTAATATCATCATCATTAATATGTGCTTTAATATATTCATATGTATACTTCGCATCTTTTTCTAAAGCAGATTCAAGAATATTATTTTTAATATATTTTTCATTAACCATAACAGCAGCAGTTTTAACGATATTAACATTCATACTATTTTTGACAAGTTGAATAGTTTCTTGAGAATCAATTGTGACTTCAGTATTATTTGATCCTAATTTTTTAGTTTCAATATCAATCAAATTATTTGTGATAACATCTAAAAATTCGTATGATTTGTCAAAGAAATCAAACCATGATTCGTGAATAATAACAACATCTATATCAGAAGACACATAATATTCATCACAAAATCTAATAAATGCTTCATTTTCATTTGGATTAATCGGATCCTCGAATAAAGACATTAGATGAGATCTTTCTTGTACACATGCTGGCATAATACTACCACAAATTGCTATGTTTTTCCAATTCATTCCATTAAAAATGTTATTATCTTGATTTCCAGTTGTAAATAAATTGACTCTCCTTCTAAATTCATCTAATGTTGTAATACCGTTTCTAATTCTATTATTATTAAGAGTAGTACTTACACATGGTAATCCAATAATATTGTTTTTACTATCTAATACTTGTTCCTTTACCAATATTGTTAAATATGGATTTAGATGTGGTTCATACGCATCATATGGGAAATATGGAAGTAAATGTGCTGTATCAATATCAAAAATAATTCTATCTTTTTCAGTTACTCTTGATTTTTTAATAGATTCTTCGATATACATAGTAATCCATGTGTAACCCAATAGGTATTTAATTATTGGAATATATCTTTCCAATATTGATTTATTATTTGGATCATTTTTCTTGTTGAATAAATTCTTATTGTATAGCTTTTTCAGTAGATACTTATTATTAACAATCAAATGACAATATTCTTTTGATACCATTAACGATGTTAAAAAGTAATAAAATTCTTTTTTACTAGATAGAGAATCAAATAACATATTAATATCATCTACAGTTATATCATCAGATTTAACATTGTATGGATGATATAAAGTATATCCATCTTTTCTAATATTCGAGGCAGCATCAACAAAATTCTTTTTTCTGTAAATAAACTGTAAATAATTATTACCTCCTTCTGGAATATCATTTATTTTTTCTATTATTTCTTTAATATTTTTATCTTCAATACGCTGACTATTTATATAAAATCCTCTATCCATAAATTTAATTGTTATATTCAATTGACAATTATATCTTAACGTCCAATAACATGTTTCAATCATTGAACGAATAGTTGTTATAATATTTTCTTTTACAATTAAACTTGTTTTTTCATCACAAAAATAATCATTCATTGTTCGTAATTTAAATAGATCAGTTATATCAAAAATACCAGTAAATTGTTTGATATATATCATAATATCTTTTTCAGATATATTTAAGATTGGTAACAGTAATTCATGTTCATCTAAATCAATATTATACTTATTAAACATTTCGATATATTTTTTGTCTACATCAATTATATTATCTCTATGTTTTGGATTTCTTAACATCTTAATCGTTCCTTTGATTAATACCAATTTATTACTAAGTGATCTAATATAATTTGGAGAAATATTCATTGAAAAGATATCATCATTAATAACTTCATTTGATTCTAAACATAATATTAGTAACTTATTATAATTTAAAAATAATTTCCTAACTGTTAATTCATGTGGATATATTTCATTATTATGAATGTCGATTATTTTCCTATGCGCAAAGAAAGGATTTGGGATAATGTCAGGTTCAGGAACAACAATCGTTTCAAGTGGATCAATCCCTGCATCAATGTCATATTTAATATCAAGTTCCATATTTGCCTATTTGTTTATGTTTATAAAGTAAGCTATATTGTTATAATGAATTTTTATCAATTTTTTTAATAGATTAATATTATTGGTAATGCTTAACAATATAGTATATAATCATCTTCTTTTTTCACAAATTCATCAGATATTAGAATATTTAATATTTTATCATATAATTCAGTTTCTAATTCAAATCGTGTTGATATTTTTTGTTTAACCAATTCAAATAAATTATTAGTATTTATTTTTTCAGACGTTTTAACTATCCTTAAAATATTTGCTTTTAATATGTCTTGTCTATCAAACATAACAGTTTCTTTAACTACTTGTTCCTGTTGTTTAACAGTCAAATATTTTAACAAATTAATATGTGATCGCTTATTATGAAAATATTTATTAAATTGGAACATATCATCAGTATGTTTCAATACTCCTACTATTTCTAAGCTTGTCAAAATATTATCTAAAATATTATTAGGCATCTCTAATTTACTAACTAATTCATCATATGTATATTCATCTTTAGTATCAAAAAGCATTAATACGAATGCTTGTGATGCTGTTGTTTTAAATACATACGATTTATTTTCAAACTGAATATTCAGAACTACCTGACTTAAATCATGCATCCAATCCAATACTTTATCTGGACAATTTTCGCATTTCTTATTAAAGAAATTTTTATATATCACATGATATATTAGTAATTCTTTTGGTATTAAACACGAATAATTATTCCTATTTTTCCTATCAATTAATTTCCATATATTATTTGATATAACAGTAATATCAACTTTCGATAAATCATATGGTACATTCATAAATGCTGAATTTTCACCAAATAAGATAGCTAATTTCCTAAATTCGTTAGTATTAATTCTACTTATTTTTGCTTCATCTACCATCTTTTCCATATCAATGTTAACCACACTAAATAATATTCCGATTGTTTTAATTAATTTTAATTCTGTTTCATAGTTAACTAACTGATTACTATCATTTAATAATCTATCTTGTAAATATTTTGCATATGTCATTGTAAATATATCTTTATTTGTGATATATGTGATTATCTTACAGTTCTTAATAAATTCATCAATATTATTATCTGATGTATTATGAAGATCCTTAATATTTTCATGAATACTTACGCATAAATATTTAATAACTAATTCATCTTTGTTTAATAATTCTATGAAATATAAATCAGTGTTATCAACAAATTTTTCACCAGTGTCGTTTGTGAAAATATTTACAAGTTTCTGATATCTATCATATGTATTAATAATATGATTATACAATTTTTGATTTGAAAATATTTTTTTATCTGTAATATCTACATTCAGAGATTTCTTAACATATAATGAAAAAATATCAATAAATTTGTTTCTTTTATTATTTTCACATTCTGTTCCTTTTTTATTATCATCTAATAACATAAAATGAACTACTTTAATAATAGCAAGGTGATTATCAATTATTTGTTGGATAACCAGAAAAGTATCATCAACATTGCTAAATGTTAAATTATGTAGAAACGATTTCACAAATTTCCCTAATAATTGTAACTTCACTGTTTTTAATAAGTTTACTTCTAAATATTCTTCAAGTGTATTCATAATATCATGTATGTTTGTAAAGATATTAGTTACATTTATTATAAATTGATTAGGATTGTCGATAGATCCCATCAGTTGATTAAACATAATTTTTTCTTCTATTTTTTTTATCAATAAGTTAATGAAAATTTCTTTGTATTTTCTAATAGTACTTCCTTCAAAACTATATTTTGTATAGACTTTAACTAGACTAATCAGTCTATCAAAATGTTTACCATGATATCCATCTAATATTAAATCTACCAATTTTCCACATAACACATGATTAGTTGAATGAACTATTTCACCAAGGAAATACTGATAATCAAACTTATAAGAGTGGATATTAAATAGGTTATGTGTTTTCATATTAATGTATCCAAATATTTTTGAAATTTCTTTTATTATTTTTTTATATCTAATCCAATATTCCAGTAATTTAAACACATCATTATTAATAACATTATTCATTTTTTTAGATTGTTCAATAACTATATTTCTTTTTATATCTAAAATTTCATTATATACTTTTTGATTTTTTGAATTGTTAATCAAATAATTGTATAATAAATCAGATATTCTACTACAACATACTTGTTGTTGATCATCACTAAAAATATTATTTATGAAATTTGTCAACTCACTAGAAATATCATTCACTGGTTTAGGTATTTTTAAGATACCAAATTTATCAACCATTGTGATTTTTCTATAATGATTAAATCTTACCTCAGATTCTTCGGATTTCATCGATTGTTTCTGTATTAAGTAATGAAATATATCGTTATATTTGTATAATAAATAAAAGTCAATTTTTTTGATTATTGATAAAATTTGATTTTTAATCACTTAACTAGTTAAAGATAAAATATATTATAATAGATATAAACATAAGAACATGCCACTAAAAGATAAGCTGAATGAAATATTAAATAATGAATTTATCGAAAAATTACGTGTTGGAACAGACACGTTTATATGTCCAAACTTCATAATAGAAATAGTAAATCTAAAAAACTCATATTTTTTAGATTCAAATATACCACAAAATAACTATGATGTTATCAAAAAAAGAATGAAATTCATGTTTGAACGATCTCATAGTCATGAAAAGAAACTAATATCTAGATCAACGAAACATTATTATCATAATAATTTCGAAGTAATATCATTTGATAATAATAATAAAATATGTTTATCACATGATAAAACTGATTTTTTTGATTTCTTTTCAAACAAATATAAAAAAACACTAAGATTTAAACAAAATAATGTTAAAAAAATAGATCCATTGCTTTTCCCATCATTAGACAAATATCCACAAATCACTTATAAACAAACTGATACATTCTTATTGTCTGGTCCTAGAAAAACTCAAGCATGTATTAATTTTATAACATCATCTAAACAATTACCAATAGATGATATTAATTCTATTCATGAAATAAATATAACTTGTAATTTTAATGATGATAATATTAAATGTTTAATTCAACATATTATATATATAATTGAACATCTTTTTAAAGATGAAGATTTTATTCCTTCACAAAAGCTTTTTTAATAAATATATATATTATCCCAACAATAATACCCATTATTGTTAATCCAGTTATTGATATACTACCATCAGGATTAGATTTCATTTGTGGTATGTATTTAGAAAATTGTTCCCTAATACTTGGAAAACTAAATATTATAAATAGAATAGCAACAATACTCGGTTCCTTTATTAACTCAGGAAGATTTTCCATAAATTTTTGTTTGTAATTAAATGGTTGTTCTTGTTGTATTGGTGGCTGTTGTTGTAATGGTTGTTGTTGTTGTTGTTGTTGTTGTTGTATTTGTTGTTGATATAGTTGTTGTTGTAACAATTTAAGTTGTTGTACTTGCGCAGGTGATATGTAATTAGGATCAGTTTGATTTACTTCAATATTATCATTTTCATTTAGATTAGATATACGAGATGCCATATCTTGATCATTGGAATAATTATCCATTTTTGTAATATATAACATATTAATATATTATTTTATAAATTACATACGAACTAAAAAATCTATAGTTCTTTTGGTATCAAATTTTATTTAATTATTTTCAGGTTTTCATACAATAAATCATATTTATTTTTCAAAGTAACTTTACCATCATCCATTTTGTAATATCCTATTGATTTATATGCCTCCATATTCTCTTCCTTTCCTAGATATGGTAATTGTAATAAATCATTCAAATCTGTCACATTCAAGTTTTCATAGTTATTATCTCTCATACCTAAACAATACATATCTCCATATACTTTCCTATTTAATAGATGACTACCATATTTATTTAATTCTTTATCATTTGTATTATTGCTATCAAAATAAATCTTGAAATCAAATCCATATAAATTAATAATATCATTATTCAATCCTAAAATACTATATTGCTTTTCAAATATGTTATTTACTATATTTAAATCATTATCATAAAGTATCGGTTCTAATGTATTATTTATATTTAATTTTACTCCATCCTTATATTGCGTCGTAACTAACATATTGATAACATCCATATAGTCAACACTTGTACAAATTAATGGACTATTATATCCGTTATGAAATGTTTTTACTATAATTCCATTCCCACTAATCCCATGTCTTTCCTCTGTTAAATATGATGCTATGAAATTATCTAATTCTCCATGTGTAGTATTGTAATCTGTTATATATGTTATCTGAATTATATTATTTTTATCACTAATACATGTATCAGTATCTGCTAATTGTTTTGGGTTCATATTTAAATTTTCAACTAATTTTTCTAATAAATCATCTTTATTGGTTGTTATAATTATTAAATATTGTTTAATTGCTTCTAAAAATTTATTAGTATCTATAAATGACATTTTATTAGAATTTTCTATAGTTGTTTTATCATCAGGTATTTTTATCATTTCATGAATAGATTTGATGTTAAATTTATTTGGTGATATTACAATAATATCGAAATTATTTTCCATTGCTTATTATTAGTTTTAATAATAGGTAATGTTTATATATTTTTTTTGAAACTGATTTTTTTTATTTTAACATTATTAATAAAATCCAATATGTTTGGAATAAATACTCTTTTTTCTATTTTAACAGCTTTATTAGTAACAAATTTCAATAATTTACCTTTCTCATGATATGAAAAATGTGTTTTATCTACTTCATATAAGTATCCATTTGTATCTAATATCTTAAATCCATCTTGTTTAATTTCTTGTATAAAAGGATTACCATTCATATATCCTCTTTTAATATGATTATTAACATTATATGGGATGGATGTTATAGCTAACCAATCAGCGGAATACGCGACTACTTGTCCATTTGAGAATGGATTAAGTTTTTTATCTATTTTTGTTTTAAATCCAACATATAGCTTTTTTATTTTTCTAAATTCATTTTCCATTTTTAAATTTAATTTTAACTGAGCGATAATGTTACTCAATGACTTTACTATATATTCTTTTTTCATATATAATGTTTGTTGTATTTCTCTCGCTTTCATTAATACATCTTTGTCTAAGTATTTTAATGGGAAAATACCCTTGATGATATCCTGCTTATAATTATCAAGATTAAATTCTATTGCTTTTTCAGCATTGCTTTCTAAATTTACTTTAACAAAATATTTACAAGGAGTGTCTATTTTGACAAATACTCTATTATTTTTAGAGTGATTAGACTTACCAACAAATATTATTTTCTTATTAGGATTTCTTTTGGTAATAATATTTATATTATACTCTAATTTTTTTCTCCAATATTCTATCATTTTCTTTTCCATCTCCTTATATTTTGTTACCCAATTTTTGTTTATAATTTTCTGTTTACCTTGTTTACTCTTCTCATAATAATCATCATATTTACTATATAATTTATCCATTATATTGTCATTTATTATTTTGTTTCCAATTTCATCTAAGTCTTTAATTATTATATCATTACTTATATTTTTAATTAACTGATGGAAATCATTCTTAACATTATTATTCATTCCTGCTATATGACATAGTATATTCTGTTCCATTTGACTATCTATAATATATATTAGATAAATTTATCGATATATATTATATTTAATTATGTTCTTTGATACACATATATGGAGAAGGTAATAGTTTAAAACATCGGTTATTAGAATGATATATATGTTTTTTCACAATATTTGAATCAATTCCATGATATTCATAGTTTTTCATCAATAGAGAACATATTATTAAACCAATTGAAAAACCACAAATAATACTAAATAATCTAGATTTTAAATCCATTTAATTGTTATATTATTATTTATTGACAAAATATTATATCACTTATAAATATAATAATAAAATATCAATGAGTAATGCAATATGCATTGATCAAAATTTATTTATTTTAGGTATGATCGTTCTTATAGCTATAACTTTTTTTTACATTAAAAATCCATCAAGTTTTTGTCCTATATGTCCAACTTGTCCTGTATGCACTATTACTGAAAATGATAATATTTCAACAACAAGAACTGAATTTATCAATCCTCAACCAGATCCATTAATAGTAAGAGATATGAACGCAATTAATAATCCTCTTACTGCGCCTACAAAAAGAGTACCGAGACATGTATATCCAGTTCCACCAATATCATCAGTAATAAATGTTCAAACAAGAGGATATTCAGATAATTACCAGTATCTAGGAAATTTAGTTAGATCATCAGATGAAAAAATAGTTAAATTATTTGGTCGTCAAACATATCCAGGTAGTTCAAGATACGAATATTACGGGATAACGAATGATAGTGCTGGATCTACAAAAGTCAAAATTGAATCGACAAATAATGTAGAGTTACAAGATGGAGATGAAATAAGTATAGATATATTTGATTCTAGTAAAGGAACATTTAAACTATATATAAACGATGATGATACAATAAGATATAATCCATTTATTATTTAAGAAATGAATCAATATTTTTTATAATGTTGATTTATTTAGTTAATTTTATATCAGATAAAAAATGATAGTCATATACTTCTATATTATCAGTCTTATTAAGTACTCCAAATATTATAGGATATTTACATATATAACTTGCAATCGCTAGATGAATGTCTAACTGTATCTTATTCATAATAAATATACGAGATGTTACTAATTCTGTTTTAAGTAAAAGATTAATTAAATTATAATCTTTAAATCTAACGTCTTTTATGAGAGACAAATCAATTCCATAATTTAATATTTTTTTAGATAATTTGATATTTGGAGAAACTGTTGTTGTTGCCCAACTCCATATCCATAAATTATTAATATAACTCCCAATATGATCATAATTTGCTGTCAGTAATTTATTACCATCCTTATCATATAATTCTAAAGTATCTGGTTCTAAATCATGTCCACTTTCAAATAAAAGTACTTTAGAATGATCAACTTTATTGAATATTTTTTTATATTTTTTCATATTTTTGTCATAATAAGCCAAAGCGTTTTGAATAAAAGTATCCATATAATATTTATTTATAATTGTGATAGATAAAAAGATTTCTATAAAAAATATATAACATAATATTAAATATGAATATTAGCAATATATTAAATATATCGGATTTTCTAGAATTTTTAAATGATAACAATATTCTTTCTGTCGCAATTGCTACAATATTAAGTAATAAAATAAATGATATATCAGAAGCATTTATAAATAATTTGGTATTACCTATAATTAATAGAGATGCTGATAATGATAATAATCCTGATATCAAAAACTTAGAAAAATATACATTTAAAATATCTGGAATAAACTTCGGAATAGGCAAATTTACTATCTCACTAATTAAATTTTTGATAATTTCATATATCGTTTATCAACTATCAAAATTGTTTAAAAAAAAATAATATTTCAAAAATTATAATATTTGAAATATTTACTTCTTTGTTTGTCTAGATACTGTAAAAAATGGTTTCTTTCTTCGTGAATCTAATATTTCATGTATAGATATAGACGTCTTTCCTTGAATAAACTCTCTCTTTTTTTTACTAGTTTGATCTTCTTGAGTAACTTTGTGACACTCATATATAGGTGGAAATCCTCCATTTGTTAATGTTATAATCCTTTTACTATCTTTTCCACCATACATATGTAAATCTATATATTCATCCATTTGTATATATATATAATTACAATGATATTTTTTTATGTAATTATTTCCAATATATTACTTCAACTGAACCAATTCTAACAGAATTACCAGCATAATTAAAACGTATATTCATACATTTACGTTTAAATGTAATATCGTCATATTTTTTTAATATTTCTTTGTCGTTATAATGTTCATCATCATAATAATATTTCATTCCGTTTTCATACACAAATACAATATGGTCGTAATTATCATAAACTATAATTGGATATGTGTAAATCTGACTTAATATCCATAATTCAGGTATATATTCTGTTGGTATCTCATTTACCTGTGTTGGTTCAATTTTATTTAATTGTATTATGTAATTTTCAATCTGATCTCCATCTTTTATAGGTGAAACAACAAACTCTATCATATTTTCTTCAATATATTTACGATTATTCTTATCATATAACCAATCTGTTACTTTACTTTTAAAATAATTTGATAAATCTGTTTGTAAAGAACTGTAATATCCTATATTCCTAAAATCTGTTTCATATAATTTATTTTTCAACCAATAATAACAATTACTATATGCTCTAAATATTGTATTGTTTTTGTCTATTATTAATTGTGTATATTTATCGTTTGCTGTAAATATTCTAGTATTTATATCTTCTTCTATAATTCTATTGACTTTTGTAAATTTACCTTTACCTATAGTTGGAATATTATCTTTTCCAAATAATTCACTTAATATCTGTTCAATATTCATATGTGTACTCTTAACTATTTTCTGTCCTTTTCTAATCGTAAAATTATCATAATCAACTATATCTGATACAAAATGTTTATCTGAATTCAATATTTCTTGAGCTTTTATCCCATTGATTATTAGTTCCTCTGTAACTTTATTTACAAATTCAATCGTCATTTTTTCACTTAATGTTAATTTACATCGCTTTCCAGACCATTTACAATGTGGATTATAGTTACAACTATCTTTTGTGATAGTAGAATTACATAACAATCTATTATTTGATATTTTATAGTTATCAAGATTAACATGTTTATCATTTATATTAATAAAATGCTTTAATGTTTGTTCATCATTTTTGATAATTTGTTCAGTTATTTCTTCAGGTTTTATTTCTTCGATTACTTGTTTACCGCCTACTAATTCATTATTTTTTGAATATATATCACTGTATAATTTTTCTAATCGTTTACTAATTATATGGAATAATAATAACTTTATTTTTCTTCTCTTAATATTTTTCACAAGTTTAGTACCTTCAATTAGTTTTTCTAATTTTTCCTTTATTTTTTGATTGTTTTTAAGATATTCACTAAGTTCCAATCTAAATAATTCATAGCTTTCGTTTCTATATTCATGAAATTTAACTGATTTTAATCTTTTATCAATAACAATATTTGATTCTCCTTTTGCTATTTCATTATCAATAATATCGTTAAATGGTTCATTTTGTATTTTGAAATTATCAATACCTAAAGAATTCACATATTTAATAATATCATCTTCACTTACTTTTTCAGGTATAATTGGTATACTAAATCTTTCATTTATAACTACTGCTACTACTTCTATTAGATTATCATGTCTAGTATGATAATATATCCCAGTAAGATTAATAATCAACGAATCGTCAAATGCTTTATCAATGTCAACTAATTTTTCCATTAATTCTTTATAACTATTTAATACATTCTTGATATCCTTAAGAATATATAAATTATATATTGAACCTGATGGAATTACTGGAATTATGGTGTTATTTTTTGTTACTATATATTTCGTTTTATTTCTTCTATCTATTATTTGCGATTTTGGTAAATATTTATCAATATTCTTATCAACTAAAACTCTATATGTTTCTTTCGCGTTTTTATTATAATGATTATGGTATTTATTCAACAATAAATGTTGACTACAATTTAATGAATAATAATCTAAAACCATTTTAACTATATTTGTATCAGTATCCGAATAATTAAAAGTTTTAGTGTTAATTATATTTTTAGTAGTATCATCTTTTTTCGTAACATAGAAAATAACGTTATAATTTTTCCCTTCTTTTACTATAAATATAGTATCTCTTGATTCATCGTAAAATAAATAATTATTTTCTGGATTTTTACATAATAGAATATAATCTTCTTTTACTTTGTTCTTCTCTAAACTTTCTCTGATGATTTGTGTTCGTTTCTCGAAAATAAACATATTTACACCATTTTTAGTAATAACATTCGGTATTTTTATTAATTCCCCAATAAAATCATATTCTAAATAATCATTTGTTTGTAAATATGTTATGTATTTTTCTCTTGTTTCAAACATTGTTCTAATATCTCCATTATTTAAACTTGTAAATATTAAATCATTTTTATCGTTTTCTATTGTTGTTACTAATTTATTCATAAACTCATCAAAACTTAAATCAACACAGGCACATAATGAATTTATAAATGAAAAATCATCTTGTTTGATACCATATCTAAAATAATATCCAGTTTTAGAACTCATTAGATAATGATTTTTGATTACTTTAATATTTCCATTCATTTGGTTAAAGAATATATCAAGATATTTTGGTAAAAAACCAAATCTTCCTTCTTGTATTTTATTAGTATCCTGTAATATATACAATTTATCTCCAATAATTTTTTTAGGAGCATCATGTAATGTTTCTGATTTACCTAAACAACGTAAGAAATAATCTCGTTTTGATTTATTCTTTGAAGTAAACTGATCTTTCTTAAAACAACATTGCATACAATGACCATGTGGATTATTACTTCTTGACAAAAATCCGATATACATATGTTTTCCATTATTTTCTGGACTACATGTCCAAAAAACAGAACCACCATTTTCTCCTTTAACTTGTAATTGTGTAGCTCTCAATGTGATTTCTTTTTCTTTTTTTCCAATCTTCATTTTAACTATCCTTTCATACATTCCTGTTTTCTCATTAAATTTATATCCAGCTTCTAATAATTGTTCTAAACTTTTTTCATCGTATCCAGTTGGCTGTCTTCGTTTATCATTTCCACTATTTTGACATGATCTTGTCCATTGATTTTCTCCTTTTTCTGGTTTGAAACCAATTCGTTCTTTATCTAGTTTAATAATTTGTTTAATACTCCTAACATCAGTATCTTCTTTTATAAATTCTTCAACTTTATGTCTTCTTTTAGCTACATTTGTTAATTTCTTAAGGATTTCTTTCATAGCAATTCTTTCTTTATTTTTATAAAGATATGTATCGATGTATAGATAAATAAAAATATTTAGGAAGATAGTTATTCTATCTAATTGTTCTTTATCTCTAACCCCTGATAATCTAATTTTATAGTTCGTTCTCATTTTTCCTTGGATGTCAATACTAATACCTGGTGGTTTATATTTTGGAACATTTTCTAATTTTTTCAATAGTTTTCTCGACTTTTTAATAACAGGAAAACGTTTTTTAACTCTATCTATTTCATCAGTTGCTAATTTTTCAGTTATATTAAACTGCTTACTTATTTCTGTTGATAAACTTTTATCAGTATATTCATAATTTCTCATGAAATACAATATTCTATTCTCTATTTTTGCTTTATTTTCATATTTACTTATTCGTTTATACCGTAAATATGTTCCAAATTTACTTTTATCTTCTCCTTTTTTAATTTTAGATTGTCTCTTTCTTGGTTCAATAACTAACGCAACATATGGATAAAAATATCTTGAAAAATCTGATAAATCATTATGGTTTATTGAAAAATTATTTGGTAATTCAAATTGCTGTATTGTGCTAATGAATGCAAATTTAAATTGATCATTTGTTGGTATTGATAATTGTAATGTCTTATTCTCACTATTGATTTTACGAATTAATTCTCTTAAATTTTCATATGTCTTCTTAACATCATCAATTGTTGCCATATCTTCTTCTTTCCATGTAGTCTTATATTCTACACGTCCATTGGAATCCAATTTGATTGACCTATACTTATTATAAATGTCTCCTTTTTGATCAACTCTTAATTTAAAACTTATACCGTATGGTGTATTTTCAAACCATTTCGATATTATAATTTGTTTTTCTGTTTTATCAATAGGATTACTTATTTCTTCAAATTTATATATTGGTAATCCATTTGGAGATTGATATTGAATAAATGGATAGGTAGTATTCGTTTCAAAATTATCAAATATACTATATAAATCTATTTTTTGTTCACCATGATAGCTATATGTTTGCGTTAATTGAACATTAATAACAGATTGCGTTACATAATTTTCTTTGAAAATATTTTTATATAAACTAGGATCTTTCCTTGTTTTTTCAACGTTTTTAACAACCTCATTTTCTATCAATAAATCATTATAAACAGTATTATATATAGATGTCATAGTATTTATTTCAATTCTTCTATCTTTTTCATTTTCTTCATTGGTTACATTTAGATAATCTACAATATTTTTTAAACTATCATAATTAATATTAAAGAAATATATTCTAATATAGATGTAATATAAATTTCTTAAGTTTTCATCAACTGTTGTATAATTTAAACCTAATTCATTATAGATATCTAACATGTATATTTCATTTTGCATTATGAACTCTTTATAATCATTCAATAAATTATACTCATCATCCTTTCTATCTATCTTAGTTCCGTATCTATTCATAACATCTTTTAAATATCGTAAATTACCTTTTAAATTTTCATAAGTTCTAATATTTTCATTCGGCTCTATATCGATATTTAATAATTCATTTCTCATAATCCATTTTTGTCCTAACATGATTTTATCATCCAATATATTACCATTTTTATCCATATAATCATATCTACTCCATAAATACATTCTAGATGGAACTATTAATGGTGTATGTTTTATTTTTCCAGAAGTATTAAATATTGTGTTATTTTGGATGCTTACAGATATTTTTTGTTTTATAATTTTAATAGTATCGTCTTGAAAAATATACTGTCCGAATATATAATGTTTATCATAAATATCCTTTAGATCACCATCATACATATTATTATAATCGGAATTATCAAAAGGAACAATATTTTCTTCCCTTTTTGTCGATAATCGTTCATCTTCTAGAATTTTATCTATTAGTTTTGTTGTTTCTGTATAGTTTTTGTCTGGATCTACATCGTTATCTTTATACATATTTTCTAATTCTTCCATATCAAACTCATCAGGAATTTCTTCATAATCATCTAATTGCGAAACATCTTCATTGTTATCGTTATCTTCATTATTTTCATTATCTTCATTGTTATCATCTTCTTCTTGTTCTCCTCCTGTTTGAACATTATCTTCAGATAATTGTTTAGATTTAGTTGTATAATCCATTGCTTCTAATTTCTTTTTCAATTTTATTTTTTTTATAAGTTCTTCTCTTTCTTGTTTAAATAGTGATTGATAACTATAAGAAATATGCTTTCTTTCTTTGAAAGCAATTATACAATTAGAAAACCATTTTTCTCCATATTTTTGTATGATAGATGATTTTTTTGTTGTGTTCTTTATAATATTATTGACAGTAAATTCTATATGTTTACTATTGAAGAAATATTCATACCATTTTTCACCATACTCATTGGTTAATAATTTAACTTCATTATGATTTAATTCTATCAAGGTATCATACAAATTTAATAGTTTAATTTTCTTTAAAATCTTTAATATATTATTAGATAATAGATCTCCTACAAAAATATAAATATGATATTGTGTTCTCTTATTACTATTTTTATACTTGTGAATAACTTTAACAGGATTATTCATTTATAGAATTAGTTATATTATAAATAGACAAAATATTTATATAAGAATGAAAACATATAAAATATCTATCTACATAAATTTCATTTTTATACTAATATGGTATAAAGATGGAATTATTAATCTAAAATATTTGTGTTTAGATTCATACCACAATATTCTATAGGATAATTTGAATAGTTTTTATATTTGTAAATACCAATTTTCATTGAATTCTCTAATAAAAATTTATTTATCTTATTAAACAAAGCAGTATGTCCTATTTCTGGACAACCAATATGTGCTAACTCATGAATTGCTACATACATTAATAAATTTATATCATGTATATTATTATCACTTTTAGATCTTATACAAAATACAAGTTCTTCTCCTTTATTCACACTATAACTAGTATAATTATTATCTGTTGAATTTTCTTTGTATTCTGTATGTATTATTCTATTATATATTCTATCAACATATGGCTCATATTCTAATATTGGAGACACAATATTATTCTTTTTTGTTTCATTAATTTTTGATCGTAAATATAATGTTAACTTACTTAAATTATGTTTAATAGTTGCTAATGTATTTGCTGCATCTATCTTATCATTTATGTTTCTAACAAGATAAAATTTACTATCAATTGTAGACTCAATAAATAATGCTTCTGTTCTATTCACACATATAAAAAATATTAATATAGATATAAAAATAATTATAGTTATTGTTTTTTTCATTGATTAATATTTATATTATAACATTAGAGAATTTTATTATAATCACTCATTCAAATATATCTTTTAGTTTTATTCAACATATGAATTTATTTTCTATTATATTTATATATTAAAAAATTATGGGAAATATTTTGGTAAAACAAACAGCTCCTAATATCGAATCTGATTCAGAAAATGAAGATTTAGGATATAATAGTGATATCAAAACAGAAGATGATGACACATTTAAAAAAGAATTAGAGAAAAAAGGTAAAGAACTTTTTGATGAAGAACCTATTACAGCCGAAAAAAACACTATTAATGTTGATATACCAACAACTGAAGATAGTGATTCCGATGTTAAAGCATTGGATGATATTCTTAATAATGTTAATGGAAACATTCCAGAATCAGTTGATGTTCAAGAAGGTGGTGCTGACTCAGATTCTCCATTCATTAGTACTGAAACTTATAATAGAATCATGATGAGTGGTGGTTTTGAAGAAGATACCGATGATGATGAAATTGAAGTAGTTGAAGATGAAATTGAAGATGAAGACGAGATTGAAGACGTGGTTGACGATGAAGTAGAATCAGTTGATGATGACGATTCTGCTGATAAAACAGTTGATGATGATGAATATGCTAATACATCATTTGGTGAAAATGATTTCAAGAAAAAAAATAAGGATAAAAAAAAGGATCTATCAGAAACATCAACAGTATCAGAAACTTCTTCAGATAATGGTGAACAAGAACAAGAATATGATTTTTCAGAAACATCTACTAATGAACTAGAAAGTTCTAATGATGAGGAAACGGTTAAAGATGAAAATATGAATGGTGGAAATACTTCTGATATTATGGTTAATGATTATACCAATGACGAAGAAACTTTTGATGATTTAAATCTTCCTGAATCAGATGATGATGAACTAGATATGTTGACCATTGAATAAATATATAAAATATATAAAATATACAAAAATTATTTTTAGTAAGATAGACTAATAAAAATAATTTAATCACTATCAGATTCTATTCCATTATTTTCAGTTAGTGATTCATCTAAACTATGATTATTAGTAGATACTTTTTTTGATGTTACCCAATTAGTTAATGGTATCAATTTATCACGTCTATTATTTTCCTTATTAATACACTCTGTAAATAATAATGTTGGGTTTTTAGTAACATGTGTTAACATTCTAAGTGTTGGTTTCATTACTTGATTCATTAAGTAAAATAAATAATCTATTCTTAATTTTTTCTTTTTAATATAATCTGGATGTTCTACTCTATCTCCTTGTAATATTTTTTTTCCCTTTTTTTCTTCTATTTCTACATAAACATAAGGAATTCTTTCATTAATTTGGGGTTTACTACCAGGATCTCTTAATCCCATCCTATCAGCTAATACAACATGAGCATGTTTTGTTCGATCCGCATAATTGGCTTTTAATGTTTTCGTAATAATAAAATCACTCATTGGATATTTACCACACATTATATCATTTAAAGATTTTTTTGTTACTGCCACTGCTTTCTCTGGATTTCTTTCGTTTAACAATATTTGAATAATATTTCCCATTATCTTTTTTACTATTTTAGCATTATCTCTTCTCTTAAGTTCTATTCCCATACTTTTTTGATAAAACTTATTTGGATTAAACTCATATAAATTTCCTACATATCTCTTTTTCGATGTAATAAAAAATGGCCAAAGTGTCTTCTCATACTCTAAATTATGAGGAGGCGGTAATATCTGATTTATCAAATCACCACATAATATCCCTAGATTCATTGACTTGACTAATCCATCATGGTTTGTCAAATGTTCCTTCGTCTCCTTATTCTCTACATTCATGTTCACAAATATAGAATCAGTATCGCCATACACCGTTTTTGCTTCCATCGTATATTTTTCTTCCATTATTCTCTTAATTCTAAATTTAGTAGCAATCAAAAACCCAGTTTTATTATCAATCGGACTATCAGCATTTTTAACAATTAACTCTTTTTTTAGATCAATCGTTTTGCTATCAACATTTAATATACTATTTCCTTTTCTATTTTTACAGAATTCTCTTAATACTTTCTTAAAATCATGTTTTATATCTTGTTTATTATCTTCTGTTATTTTTTCTCCGATATTTATTTTTATTATATCTACATTTTCTTCATTCTTAATCGATTCAACTATATTTTTCATAAACATATTGAACATTTCAATCCCTTCATAATCTATAACTGAATGCATTATATCATTAAATTGTCCTTCTGCAAATGTTTTAGCAGTCATTAACATCTCTCTTCCAGTTGAAGTAGTTGATGCTGCTATAGTTTTTAGGTATATCTGGCTAGTTGGAGCACCTGTTTGTCCATATAGTGAATTTGCTGTTATTTTTAAAGCTAATTGTTTACCATCCAAAATTGATTTTTTAAGTGGGTCTTCTTCCTTTTCTAATAATTTCTTAGTTTGCCTTCTTTCTGTTAACAATGTTGTCAAAATCTGGGGTAATATACCCTTTGTTCCATCTTTATGTTTTGCATATCTACATTGTGTTTTAGATCCATCTTCATTAACATATTCAACATCATAATATATATAATCTGGTAAATTGTCGTATTCAAAAAATAATATTAATGATTCATGTGATATGTTCTTATGAATCATGGAACTTGGATATAGAGATGCGTAATCTAACACTGGAATTGGATCTTCATAAAATCCTGGTGATGGAGTTAATACGGTTGCGCCTTCATACCAACTACTATCTTCGTTTTCATCTTTTGTATTATATTTTTCATTTCCTTTTTTAACTACTGGTATAACATAATTTAATAATCTACACGTTTTAGCAACTAAACTAAATATCTTAATACCTTGCCCTCTTGATATAATATATGACAATGGAACATGACAAACATTAGCCATCGCAATTTGATTCGGTATTATATCCAATTTCGCTAACAATCTATTACATAATGCACAATCTTGTACACAATATTTAGCTACTCTTGCTCTATCCGTTGATGATCCTTTATGTAATTGAAAAATTTCAGCTGGAGTAACATCATCCTTTGCCAAACACCATTTGTAATTTATGTTAGTATTTACATCAGATGTTCTTAATTCTATTTCATCGTTTATTGTAATTGTTGAACTAGTAATATCAATAATTTTATACTTTTTACCATCTAAATATTTATCACCATTACTATCTTCTAAACAAATAAAATTTTCAAGACTTAAATCTTGAGTATCTTTTATACAAAATGTTGTTTTCCCATTTTCTATTGTATAATCAATAATATTTCCACGAATAAAATGTTCAGCAACATAATCTAATTTATAAGATGGTAAATTATATGATTTAAACATATGTTTCAATAAGTCGATATGAATTCTACCTGTCATTTCATATTGTTTAACTTCATTCTTTCCATATGCTTTTGTTGAGGAAGATGATTCAGAAAACTTACATTGTTCTCCTGTTAATCTACTTAGTGAACAAAAACGCGAATTACAAGCAAGTTTAATTGCACGATCATATATATATTTTTCATCAAATCCTACTATGTTATAACCTGTAATAATATCTGGATTCTCCCGATGTATTATTTTTTTCCATTCCATTAAAACTTCTGTCTCTGTTTTACATTCAATAACTTCAACATCTGGAATAGGATCACAAGTTCCTAATACAATTACATGTTTAAGATAACAATCAGGATTTCCGTATCTTGAAAAAACGCTACCTATTTCTGTAATTTTATCATTCTTTCTTTTTGCTTGTGGAAACGTTCCATCTTCACTTGTACATTCAATATCAAACGACATGATTTTTATATTACTTAAATCAGTAGTATCTATTGGATGCAAATATCTAAAATGTGTAGAAATACTAATTTCTGTATTACTAATATTTTTAAGTTCAGTATATTTGTTAATCCTAATCCATCCACATGATAATAAATTTCTAATATGCATACACCTTAACATTGGATCAATATTTGACTCATACATTTTTAATCTTCTAAAATTAAGACCTAACCTTGGTAATCTAATTTTTTCATTTAGTAAATATGTAAATTTTTTCATTGCATTCGAATTATCAAAAAATAACCGCAAAAACTTAAATAATTTTCCTGCTGTAAACCCATAAAATTTATGACGTTCTACTATATCAAAATTGATTAGATTTTGTGAGTAATCTATCTTATTCTTCTGGGTAACTCTAGTTTTTAAATATTCTACAAATATGTTAACATCTGATGTTTTCCATCTATCTGGTATTTCCACATAAAAATGAGGAATGAAATTTATAACTTTAACATAAACTGTCTTATCATCCAATGTTCTACCAAATAAACGAATGACATATTTGTCATCCATTTGTTCATTGTTATCGTCAAATTCATTATCATTATCATATTCATTTGAATTATCAATGCTATCATTATTATCTAGATCATCTACTTCATTACATTCAGACCAACTGAGAACATTAAATATAATATCATTTGTCATTATGTTTTTATTTTTAAATGTTATAATAATAATTATTATTTTTATATATTAAAATTTCAAATTTTTAACATAACATAGAAAATCATTTTCTATGTTATATATATACAAATGAGTAATAAATACAGACTAGTAAAACCATATATCAGTTATATCGAACATATAGAACCAAATATTTTATCTGGTGGAAAACAATGCTTTTATGAGTTGATGAATATGAATGATTTTCAAGAAGGATATTTTACTGTTAAAAATGAAATAGATAATACTGAACATAATTTTTATGGTGTTAGTAAAAAAAAATTATATGACCAACATGGTGGAAATTCTATCGATCTTAGTATGAATAGACAGAATAATGATTTTTATTTAAGACTATCTGAAATAGCTAAAAACTTAAATGTTTCATTAGATTCTCTCAATAAATTAATAGAACAAGAATTACGTAGAGCATCAACAGAACCACTTATTCTTGAACTAAAACAACAAATACAAGATTTAACTAAACGTATCGAAAGAGATAAAAATGATAGTAGTTGTATTATAATGTAATTATATAGTAATCCGTTAGATTTTCATTCATATATATTACTTATTGACTTTTGTATATATTTTTGTAGGTCATTTTTTGATCATGAATTTTTGATTTGATTTTTCGAAAATAATATACTGAACAAATTCAGTTTA
>Ga0257125_1001156_pt1 | contig 28532 bp, 24 predicted proteins | sample SI106_200metaG_FD_190183 | JGI IMG/M metagenome (GOLD analysis project Ga0257125, IMG submission 190183) | Marine microbial communities from Saanich Inlet, British Columbia, Canada - SI106_200 | ecosystem: Environmental > Aquatic > Marine > Inlet | place: Canada: British Columbia | collected... | reverse complement strand
GGAGGTCTGTTCGATTTACTATTCCAACGAATTATTGAAATTTGGTCAAACATTCCATTTTTATACGTAATCATGATTATTTCATCCATCATGATTCCCAATTTTTATACCCTGATCGCCATCGTCTTGTTATTCGGCTGGATTCAAATGACCTGGTACATGAGGACTGTGACCTATAAGGAGAAAGCACGTGAATATGTGATGGCTGCAAAGGCGCTGGGAGCATCAAATTCACGGGTCATTTTTAATCACATCTTGCCCAATACTGTTTCTATCATTATTACCTTTATTCCATTTTCAGTTGCCAGTGGCATTATTGCTTTGACTTCACTGGATTATCTTGGTTTTGGCTTGCCCGCTCCAACTCCAAGTTGGGGTGAATTACTTAGCCAGGGTTCTAATAATCTTGAGTCTTTATGGATAGTATCTTCAGTTATTGTTGCGATGACAGTCATTCTGGTGATGGTGACATTTATCGGCGAAGCGATACGTGAAGCCTTTGATCCTAAAAAGCATACGACTTACGAGTAATAGTTATGATTTTTTCCACTAGTAAAATTTTATTATCAGTATGGTGGCTACTATTTTTATCGACAAGTTTACAGGCTGCTCCGCAACTACCTGATAATTTACAGTGGCTGACGAATAATGAAGACCCAGTTTATGCATCACCCGATGCAATAAAAGGTGGAACCTTAAATGACTGGTTAGCGAGCTTTCCCTTAACATTGAGAACAGTAGGTCCTGACTCAAATGGAAGCTTTCGTGGGAATTTACTAGGCAATCAAATGCAGCTGGTTCAAGTTCACCCAAATACGAGAAAATTAATCCCTGGCCTGGCCACTCACTGGGCATATGGTGATGATAATAAAACCATGTATTTTAAACTGAATCCGAAAGCTCGCTGGTCGGATGGTGTACCTGTAACTGCACATGATTTTGTGTTCACTTTTGAGTTTATGCGATCAAAGGAAATTGTAGATCCCTGGCATGCTAATTTTTTCAAGGATGAACTTGATAAAGCTACTGTTTATGATGATCTTACTTTCTCGGTAACGACTATTAAAGAGCGCCCAAGAGATGAGTTACACGATCATACTTCTGAAGATATGCGCCCCATAGCCCGGCATTTTTATAAAGATATGAAAGGCTTTGTAAAAAAATATAACTGGGCAGTAGCGCCAAATACGGGTGCCTATAAAATCACCAAAATTAAAAAAGGTAAGAGTATAACTTTCAGTCGCAAGAAAGACTGGTGGGCTAAAGATTTAAAATACAATGTAAATCGCTTTAACGTGGATAAAGTAAAATTCACCGTTATCCGTGATAGGAACCTTGCCTGGGAACATTTTAAAAAAGGCAAGCTGGATGTGTTTGATACAACTTTACCGTTGTATTGGCATGAAAAATCTAAAGGTAAAATTTTCGATAAGGGCTATGTGCACAAGCTTTGGTTTTATACCGAATCTCCTCAGAGCTCTCAGGGTATCTGGTTAAATCAGGATAACGAGATTTTGAAAGATCTCAATGTACGTTTAGGTATAGCACATTCATTTAATATTAAAAAAGTAAATGAGCAGGTTTTACGAAGTGATTATGAATTAAAACAGACTATTAGTTCTGGCTTTGGCCCTTTTACCAATAAACAAATTCGTGCCAGAGAATTAGACCTGGCTAAAGCTGATGAGTACTTTGCTAAGGCCGGTTGGGAAAAGCGTGGTGATGATGGTATTCGTGTTAAAAATGGACAACGTTTATCGTTTGCTGTGACTTACGGTTATGACCACCATACTCCGCGTCTGGTCGTGTTAAAAGAAGAATTTAAACGAGCAGGACTGGAGCTTAGTTTACGGAAGATGGATCCAGCTGCATCATTTAAATCTGTGTTGGAAAAGAAACATGATATCTGGTGGGGAGCACTGGGTGGTGGAAGCTGGCCACAATACTGGGGGCAGTTCCATTCAGACAATGCGCATAAACCTCAAACTAATAATTTTACCAATACAGATGACCCGGACATGGACGCTTTAATTGATGCGTTTCGTTCGTCAACTAACACCGCTGAAAGGGCAAAACTGGCGCACAAATTACAACAGTTGATTCATGACCAGAGTGCCTGGATTGCTGGGCTGGATGTTCCTTACATCAGGAATGTTTATTGGCGATGGATTAAATTACCAAAGGTGCCTGGTACTCGCTTGTTAGGCAGAAGAGCTCCTTATGTATTTGACTATAATGGTGCTTTTGAAGTGTCCGATGGTGGACAATTATGGATAGACAAAAAAGCTAAAAAAGAAACTCTTACAGCTAAGAAAAAGGGTAAAAGTTACCCCGCTGTGACCCGTATTGATAAAACATTCAAAGTTGAAAATTAATACTTTAGATTAATGAATAATTTACCGAGTAATAATTATGATTATTAACAAACGATCTATATTAGCGCTAGTTACTTTTTTGGTGATGTCTTCGTCCTTGATGGCAGCACCAAAATTACCGGACAATCTAGAGTGGTTGACGAATGATACTGAAAAGGTTTTTGCATCTCCAGAAGCAAAAAAAGGAGGTACCTTAAAAAGCTTTCTACTGAGTTTCCCGTTAACGCTTCGATATGTGGGTCCTGATGCAAACGGTGGTTTTCGCTCGGCTATTCTTGGCAACAAGATGTCTCTTGTCGTCTCCCACCCGAATACGTCAAACCTGTTACCTTCTCTTGCCACTCACTGGGCTTATAGTGATGACAATACCACGATGTTTTTCAAGCTTAATCCTGATGCTCGTTGGTCAGATGGAAAAATGGTAGTGCCAGAAGACTACGCTTTTACTTTAGAGTTTATGCGTAAAAAAGAAATAGTAGCTCCCTGGTACAACACTTACTATGAAGACGAGATAGGGGAAGTTGTTGTCTATGATGATCATACTATTTCTGTTTCAAGCACAAAACCAAGACCAAGAAACGAACTTTTCAGTCATGTTTCTTTAAATCCTACACCTAGTCATTTCTATAAAGATATGAAAGGTTTCGTCAAAAAATATAACTGGAAAATAGCACCGAATACCGGGCCCTATCAGATAAGTAAAGTAAAAAAAGGAAAAAGCATAACTTTCAGTAGAAAGAAAGACTGGTGGGCTAAAGAGCTTAAATATTATAAAAATCGATTCAATGTCGACAAGGTTAAATATACCGTAATAAGGGATATGAACCTTGCATGGGAACACTTTAAAAAAGGTAAGCTGGATGCTTTTGGTTTGACTCTGCCTCTTTATTGGCATGAAAAAGCTAAAGGAGGTGTTTTCGATAAAGGTTATATCAATAAACTATGGTTTTATAGTGATCCGGCCAAGTATGCTTTTGGAATTTGGTTAAATCAGGATAATCCCATTTTGAAAGATCGTAATGTACGATTGGGTATTGCCCACTCAATGAATATTGAGAAAGTAAATCGACAGGTATTACGAGGCGATTATTCACGTAAAAATTCATATTCTTCCGGACACAGTAAGTTTACAGATCGTTCAATTAAGGCAAGGCCTTTTGACCTTGATAAGGCCAATGAATATTTTAATTTAGCAGGTTGGAGTGAGCGAGGAAGTGATGGAATTAGAGTTAAAGATGGAAAGCGTCTTTCCCTGTCCATTACCTATGGCTCCGATCCTCATACGGCACGCCTGGTTGTGCTAAAGGAAGAATTTAAGCGTGCAGGGCTAGAGCTGGTTCTCAGAAAATTAGATAGCGCGGCTTCATTTAAGTCAGCACTTGAGAAAAAGCACGATATCTGGTGGGGCGCTTTAGGTGGTGGAGATTTTCCACAATACTGGGGCACTGAGCATTCTATAAATGCACATAAAGCACAAACCAATAACTTCACCAATACTGATGATCCTGAGATGGACCGATTGATCGAAGCTTTCCGTTCAGCCATGTCTGCTGAAGATCGAATCAGCCTGTCTCGAAAAATTGAAAATCTTATCCATGAACATAGTGCCTGGATACCGACTCTGGAAGTTCCCTATGCTCGAATAGGTTATTGGCGTTGGCTGAAATTACCGGAAGTTCCCGGAACTAAAATTGGTGGACCGGCAACTGCTGCTTTTGACTTTGGCAGCTCCTTTTCTACTTCTGACGGCGGCATGCTGTGGATCGATACAGAGCTTAAGAAACAAACACTGAAGGATAAAAAGAAAGGTAAAACATTCGATCCAGTATTAATCATTGATAAAACTTTTAAAGTAACCTACTGATGTCAGAAGTTTTATTACAGGTCAGACATCTGGCCACAGAGTTTGATACGGAGCAGGGAGTCGCTCGCGCTCTTGACGATATTAGTTTTCAGGTAAAAGCCGGTGAAACTCTTGGCATTGTTGGTGAGTCTGGTTGCGGTAAGAGTGTGACTTCATTATCTGTCATGCGCCTGTTACCCAAACCCACGGGTAATATTGTGAATGGAGAGGTGTTGTTTCGTGGTAAGGATCTGGTCAAGCTACCTGCTGAAGATATGCATAATATTCGTGGAAATCGAATTGCGATGATTTTTCAGGAGCCAATGACGGCTCTTAATCCTGTTTATCGAATTGGGCGTCAGTTGAATGAGACATTGGCATTGCATAATCCAGAAATGAAAAAGGCAGATATTCATCAGGCATCCATCGATATGCTTAAACGTGTTGGGATTCCAGCACCAGAAAGGCGCATGAAAGAGTATCCCCATCAACTGTCTGGTGGCATGCGCCAGCGTGTCATGATTGCCATAGCCCTTTTGTGTAAACCTGAAATTTTGATTGCAGATGAACCGACAACAGCATTGGATGTCACCATTCAGGCACAAATTCTTCAATTATTAAAAGATTTACAAAAAGAAACCGGAATGGCGATTATCTTTATTACTCATGATTTGGGTGTTATTGCTGAAATATGTGATCGAGTACTGGTAATGTATGGAGGTCGAATTATTGAACAGGCTGATATATTTAGGCTCTTTGACAAACCCAGTCATCCTTATACTCAGGGTTTATTGAAGGCGATACCGCGCCTGGAAAAACCGGCTAAAGAAAACTTAAGTACGATACCTGGAATGGTCCCCAGTCTATTTGATTTCCCGCCGGGTTGTCGTTTTCAAAACCGCTGTGAATATGTTCAAACGCAATGTGAAAAGGATACTCCACCACTAGAAGGGCATATTGATGATGACCATCAGGTGCGTTGCTTTCGCTTTAAAGAACTGGTGAATTAGTGTACTGACATGGACTTATTAAAAGTAGAAGATTTAAAAATGCATTTCCCTGTTCATGGGGGTATTTTATATCGACAGATTGCCACGGTATTTGCTGTTGATGGCGTCAATTTTTCCATCGAACCGGGTAAAACTCTGGGTCTTGTTGGAGAGTCAGGTTGTGGAAAGAGTACCATTGGCCGTGCTTTATTACGTTTATATGAACCTACGGCCGGAAAAGTAAGTTTTGAAGGTCAGGATATTACCCATTTGCAGGGTGAAAGCCTAAGAAATTTAAGGCTGGATATGCAGATGATATTTCAGGACCCTTTCGAGTCGCTCAATCCTCGGCATACTATTGGCGATATCATTGAAGAACCATTCGTGATTCACAAACTGGGTAATTCTGCTGAACGTAAACAGGAAGTTTTAAAATTACTTGACCGTGTGGGAATGCCAGCAGATGCCGTACATAAATATCCTCATGAGTTCTCAGGTGGTCAGCGACAGCGTATAGGTATAGCCAGAGCCATAGCGCTTAAACCAAAACTAATCATCTGTGATGAACCGGTATCTGCACTGGATGTTTCTATACAGTCTCAAATTTTAAACCTGTTGCTTGAATTACAACAGGAAATGGGCATGGCTTATCTATTTGTGGCTCACGACTTATCTGTTATCAAACATGTGTCAGATCAGATAGCAGTGATGTACCTGGGAAGAATCGTCGAAATTGCAGATAGTGAGTCGTTGTACCAGAACCCTATGCATCCTTATACTCAGGCACTCATTTCATCTATACCTGTTCCTGACCCGCTTCAACGTAAAAATTTCATTCCACTTCAAGGTGAAGTCCCCTCACCATTGAATCCTCCTCCTCACTGTCATTTTGTCGAACGTTGTCCATATGCTGAGCAAATTTGCAGTACAGAAACCCCTGTCCTGACTCAAAAAGATACGAGCGAAAATCACCAGGTGGCCTGCCATTTTGCGGGTAAATTGAAAGTACTATAACCTGTTTCCTGAGTTAACTATTTCCTGTGTTTTGTCTCTAAATTTAATCCATAAGCTGTTATTGATTTGCCTCAAACTTTTAAGGTGTTGTTCTGAATTATTCCGTTTTGATTCTTTAAAAGCTGCCAATACTGTTACACTAAAAACTTCAACGTGAGCTTATTATGAATTTTTCAGATTTTGGAAAACGTTTTAACCGTTATTCCGGTATTTCTCATTTAATGGATGACCTGAGTGCCGGGCTGTTAGATGATGACATGGTGATGTTAGGAGGAGGTAACCCTGCTTCTATTCCCCAGGTATTAGATGTTTTTCAGCATACTCTTGATGACTTACAGGAAAGAGGAGACCTGGTTAAAGCACTGGTTAATTATGACGCCTCACAGGGTAATCAGGTTTTTCTAGAATCACTGGCTGACTATTTTAACAAGCAGTATGGATGGGGTATATCTCGTCGCAATATTGCATTGACTCATGGCAGTCAGTCTGCATTTTTTGCTTTATTTAATAGTTTTGCCGGGTCTACCGGTGACGCAAGGAAGCATGTTCTATTACCGATAACTCCGGAGTATATTGGTTACACCGACCTGGGTATTGAAGATCACCTGTTTGTCAGTCAGAAACCTCAAATAGAAACACTTTCTGATCAATTTTTTAAATATCATATTGATTTTGATCACCTGGAAGTGACTTCAGAAACTGGAGTGATTTGTGTTTCAAGGCCAACCAATCCAAGTGGAAATGTTTTAACTGATGAGGAATGTCAGCATCTGGATCAGTTAGCCCGTAAAAATAATGTTCCTTTACTGGTGGATAATGCTTATGGCACCCCATTTCCACATATCATTTTTAATGAAGTTAATCCGTTCTGGAATGACAATACCATTGTATGTTTAAGCCTGTCTAAGCTTGGTTTGCCAGGTGTGAGAACGGGTATCGTTATAGCGAATGAAGAAGTCATACGGCAGCTTTCTAATATGACGGCAATAACCAGTCTGGCACCGGGTGGAGTAGGTCCTGCAGTTGTTAATGAACTATTACAAAAACAGTTGCTGACTACTTTGTGTGATGATGTTATCCGACCTTTTTATCAGAATCGATGTGAAAAGGTTGTCGAGTGGTTAAAGCAAAGTATAAATGATGAAAGATTGCATATTCATTTACCTGAAGGAGCGATCTTTCTCTGGTTATGGTTTGAAGGATTATCGATTACAACCTCTGAACTGTATGAAGAGTTGAAAAAAGAAGGCCTATTGGTCGTGCCGGGTAAATATTTTTTCCCAGGTCAGGATGATCCGGGAGAACATGCAGAGAGTTGTATTCGTATGAACTACGTGCAAAGTGAAGCGGATTTACAGAAAGGTATCAACATACTCTCTAGTACATTGAAGCGATACTGGTGAATAGAAGTAAAAATGGCATTAATAGAGAGACGAGCTTGCAGCTGGGTAACTCAAACTCAGTATTAAAGCCAGAGTATCTTATTCGTTAGGATTAGCAGATTTTACTATAAAAATGTAAATGAAAAATGCAGCCATACCAAGAAGAAATACAATAGTTCCTAATGATAGCAATCCGACCCAATCGCCAAATAAATCCATAAATAATTCCATAACTTTTCTCTTTGATAATATTCAGAAAAATTTTAAAGCATAATCTGTTGTAGACATTGACTTCAGTCAATTGTTCATTCGAATATGCAGAAATAGTAATATAGGGTAATTGCGAAAGTTATTTTGATGTATGAGTAAATACTCCATCCCAGTTTTCACCTGGTGGATTGAGGCGATAACTGTTAATTCTATCCAGGTACTCAGTGTATAACTTACAATTAGGAAAGGAGCGGGACAGGTTAAAAAACTCTACTTCTGCTTTATCCCAATCCTGTTTATGATAGACCCTAAGCGCCTGTTTATAACGGGATATTTCAGAGATGATTGATTTATCAACATCATTTTTATGACCAACAGGTTCAAAAATAGTCACGGGTTCTTGTTTACCTTTAACTCGAACTTTGTCCAGTTCACGGAAAATAAATTCAGGAACAGCAGCTTTAGTGGCTTCGCCAACAATAATATCAACTCCATATGCCTTGGTTAGGCCTTCTAATCTTGAACCCAGGTTTACCGTATCACCTAATACCGTGTAAGCAACTCTGAATTCAGACCCCATATTGCCAACATTCATGATGCCTGTGTTGAGGCCAATACCTATATTTACATGGGGTAATCCTTTTTCTTTAAATTCCTTTTGCATGATTTTTAACTCTTTCATCATGTCGAAAGCTGCATATAAAGCATGCCTGGCATGTTCCGGGTCATGCAATGGAGCCCCCCAGAATGACATGATGGCGTCACCCATGTACTTGTCTATAGTGCCCCTGTTTCGGTGAATAACACGGGTCATCGGTGTCAACAGGGCATTCATTAAATGTGTTAGCTGTTTAGGGTCGAGACCTTCAGAGATAGTTGTAAATCCGCGAACATCTGAAAATAATACGGTCATTTCACGGCTTTCACCTTCTAGAGAAAACTCTGATGCAGTTTCACTCATTTCGTCAACAAGTTCAGGCGGAATGTATTGACCGAACATATGAGCTAACTGACGTTTACCACGTGATTCAATAAAAAAACCATAAGTCATGTGCAGTGTGAACATCAGGACAATCAATAACAGGGGAGAGGCCATGGGTAAAATTAACAAGTTGTTCCAGGCCAGAAAAGTACCTGCTATAACGATAACGGTAATGATTAATGAACTTAATGCTGCCAGAATTGGAGATAGATACGTCAGCACGATATACATGGCGATAGCAACTAGCACAAGTAAAACAAACTCATATCCGACAGTCCAGGCGGGCTTATGTTTAATGGTTTCATTCAAAATGCCTGAAATAATATTAGCGTGTACCTCAACTCCAGGGTAAACGTTTTGTACTGGAGTGGACCGTAAATCCAGTAGACCAGGTGCTGATGTTCCTAATAGTATGATTTTATTTTTAAGACGGTTGATATCTGCTGATTTATCCAGAACTTTAAAGGCAGAAATATATTCAAAGCTTCCCTTTTTACCACGATATGGCACATAAACCGCTCCATTATCATCAACAGGAATTCTATATTGACCAAGATTGATGGCTTCCAGAGCATAATAATCCTGACCATTCTTTTTACCGTCTGTTTCGACTATTAACTCTATTTTTGGGTTACCTATAGCCAGCCTGGCTGTGGCTAAAGATAAAGAAGAATATAAAAACTTATTATAGGATTGAATTAACGGGACACGACGGAAAACACCATCAGCATCTACGGAAGGGTTGTCGAAGTAACCGCCTGATCGAGCTGCATTTTGAAGTATCTTGATATTGGCTCCATAACCTTCTGCTTTGTAAATGGCTAGACGTTGGCTGAACTCATCGGTCATTTTAGTTATTGCTAGAGGTAGTGTCCCTGTTTTTACCACTTTCTCTTTTTCTATACTGGATTTAAAGTAATAGCCCAGAACTATATCTTTATTCAATAAGCTTTTGGAAAATAGCTGGTCAAATTGCAAAGAAGGGCGCAGCTTATCGAGTGTAGTGAGAAAATGGTCGTTATTTTTAAGTTCGTTGTTGGCAAGTTTTGTAAATGCTTCCAGTCCTGAGCTGGTATCCTTTTCAGCAAAAACTATATCTATTCCCAGTGTTTTTACCTGGTAAAAATCAAAAAGGTTAGTCACCAGTCTGGCCATCACATCTCTTTTCCAGGGGAAACGGCCCACTTCAGCTAAAGAGATTTCATCGATATCAACAATGACTATATTTTTATCAATAGTATCTGGTCGTGTAAAATTTAACCTGGAGTCATATGTCCAGTTTTCGAGTTTTTCCAGGAAAGGATAATGCTGAAGATCAGAAGCATCGATCAGCAAAGCAATCAAAACTAGAAGACTAAGCAACAACCTTATAATACGTTGTAGTTGCATACAGTTCTCCCCTTTAATTAGATATGATTATTATAAAACTGATAAACGCAGAATGTTTCTGCGTATTGGTAATTACAGTTTATTTATCTTTAACTATTTGGTGTAAAACTCCATTTTGACGCCAGCAACTTCTATGATGTCATGATTGTTTAGCTGGTGTGCACTTGAGCCAATAGGACTGCCAGCTACTTTTGGAACATTGTTATTAGGGCCACCGTCTACATGGATTAAAAAGAACCCCTGAGGACGTCTGGTGATAGCTGCAACCTGAACTCCAGGCTGACCGATAGTTGTTAGAGCCTTTTTCAGAATGAGCTCTTTGCCTGCGTTAGCGCCACTTAATAATTGTAGGCAGGCAACTTTATCACTTGTAGTAGAGCTTTTACTGGAAGCCACTTCGGATGCAATGGCTGCTGATATTTTTTGTACAGACTTATCGATTTCTTTATTTTCAGCCGCTTCTTCAGGCATGCCTGCTTCACCCGGACGGATAATCATAGTCTGTTCAAAGTCCTGATCAGAGTCTCCGTTACTACTCTCATAAGAAATCTGGTATTTTCCCAGAGTGATTTTATCACCATGCTCCAGCGCATGCTTTTTAATCAATTTACCATTAACGTAAGTTCCATTGGTGCTGCCAAGATCTTCGAGGAAAGAATCTTCAAGGATTGTTATCACTTGAGCATGCTTACCACTGACAGATAAGTTGTCAATATGGATATCATTACTGGGCTTACGCCCAATAGTTGTAGTTTCGTTGGTAAGCGGGATTTCTTCATGTTCCCCCGAATTTGATGTCATTACCAATTTTGCGACCATGTCTATGTCCAGCCTCGTGTTATTATTGCTTATGTGAAAGTTTAGTACATTTAAAAAATTTTGAGTAAAGCTTTCACTTTATTCCGTTTAAAACCATTCAATTAACTTTTTGAACCAGCCCTGAGATTCAGAAAAATCTTCATTTATCCGGCATAAAATTACAGAAATATTATCCTTTCCGCCATTCTGGTTTGCCTTTGTAATCAATTGCTTGGCAGCTTCTTCTAGATTATCACTAAATCTTTGAATAGTTAAGCTTATATATTCATCTTCTACTAAATCAGTTAGTCCATCAGAGCATAGCAGGTAGATATCATTTTTCATGGCTAAATCTTCCTGAACATCGGGAGTTGTTGTTGGGTCTATGCCTAATGCTTTAGTAACCAGGTTCTTATTTAATGATTTTTTGGCTTCTTCCTGTGTGTAGAACCCACGACCAATTAATTCCTGCAACAGGGAGTGATCCTTGGTAATTTGATCCAGGTTTTTATTTCTGTAGCGATAACACCTTGAATCACCAATATGAGCCAGTGAAAAACGATTGTCGTAAAATACTAGCACAACCAGGGTGGTTCCCATGCCTCGTAACTCAGCCTGTTGGGTCGATTTACGATAAACGAGGTCATTAGCCTGTTCAATGGCTTCCTGTATGCAAATGGACTCTAGTGAAAAACCAGTATCTGAATCAATTTGTCCCGTTTTGATAGAGGGCAAATGTTGTTGAGAATTTTGAATAATGCTGTCCACAGATAGAGTGCTAGCTACTTCACCCCCTAAATGACCTCCCATGCCATCGGCTAAAACCATCAGGCCTAATGCACTGTCAAATCCTATGCTGTCCTCATTATTCTGTCGAATACGGCCAGTATCAGTTTGTCCGACAATATGTATCTTACCTTGTAAATTCATGTTGATGCTCTGAAAAGAATAAGGTGGTCTCTATGATGAGATTTATTATGGTGATTAATATATCTCATCAGTTTACTGCATTTTCATTAAACAAACCTTAAGGTCATTGGCTAAATCTGTACCTGTTTGGTAGCGCTCATCAGCATTTTTGACCAGTGTTTTATTAATAATGGGAACCAGGCATGATGGAATATCCTGTCTATAGGTAGTTATTTCAGGAGCTTCATCATTGGTTATTTTGAACATCAGGCTCGCCATGGAGTCTGCTTTAAATGGCAGAGAACCACACAGCATTTGATATAACATAACGCCTAATGAAAATAGATCCGAACGACCATCTACCTTCTTTCCGGCTAATTGTTCTGGGGACATATAGGATGGTGTTCCAAGCACCATGCCGGTTTTGGTTTTACTGGAATCTGTTATTCGAGCAATTCCAAAGTCGGTGATTTTTAAGCTATCAGACTCAGCTTCATACATTAAATTAGCTGGTTTAATGTCTCTGTGAACAACATTTTGAGCATGAGCGAACGCCAGACCTTCTGCTGATCTGATGGCAATACTGACTACCGTTTTCATGTCCAGTAAATTATCTTTCTTGGTGTGGGGAGCCAAATCAGAACCTTTAAGAAATTCCATGGCGATATAGGCAAGGTCATGTTCTTCGCCAGCATCAAAAATAGTGACAATATTTGGGTGACTTAATCTGCCAGCTGTTTCCGCCTCTCTGAAGAACCGTTCTTTAACTTCTACCAGTTCATCATCTTCAAATTCCTGTGCCAGGGCCATGGTTTTGATTGCTACCACACGGCTTATTTTAGGGTCTTTGCCGAGATAAACTATACCCATTGCGCCTTTACCAAGTTCTTTTTCAATCTGGTAACGACCTAACATGGGTTTTTCTATGCTGTTACCATCCAGTAATAATGTTCCGCCAGCATGTCCACCACTGCCGCCGAGTAAAACGGTTTCTTCCATTTGCTGAGCACGATTCTGGCGCACTTTAATGTCACGAAATTCATCGTCATGTTTTGACATGTACTGATAAACACTAGTCGCTTTATTGAACTGGCGTTTACGTTCAAAATCGAGAGCCAGATTATACATGGCTTCCATGACATCGTCTTCAAGAGGGCATTTTCTGAATTTTTCAAATGCCATGTCGAGCTGTCCCTGGGACTGAAAAGCAATACCGAGCATTCGGTTACTTTCCGAGGATTCAACGTCTGATTTTAATTTTCCACGTTCTGTCGCAAGAAACCTTTTAGTGGTTATTAGTAGGTGGCCTATAACAAGTAACGCAGCTGGCCCCATTAACTCAATCCACATGGTGCTGGTTGTCATGAGCATGTAGTGTGTTGTAATAATAGCAACCAGAATAAGTACTGTCAGAGCAGCAGCAACGCCCGCCTTTAAACGAGGCATTATAAACATCAGATAAATAGCGATGAATAAAAATGCACCTAAATTAGCCCAGATACCCCATTCAGGGGCAATGAAGAAATCTTCGTTTAAAATGCTGGAAACGGAATGTGCAAGTGTTAAAACGGGAGGCATTGCAGAGTGTATTGGGGTTACCTGGTTTGCGCCTACACCCGTTGCTGTTGCACCGATGATAACTATCTTACCTTTGTAATTTTCGACAGAAATCTTGCCAGAAAATACATCGTAAAATGAATCTACCTTAAATGCAGGAATACCTTCCATATCGGAATAAAAGAAAGTATTCATTGATAAAAAAGTATCAGTTTTAATTTCGAGAGAACCTAGTTCAACGCTTTCAGCCAGATTAACCTTGATGTCAGAGTTGGTCAGGTTGAGACTCTTTGCTGCCAGCTGTAAAGCGATTGATGGGTAGAATCGGCCATAATGTTCGAGCACAAGTGCTTCTGTGCGAATGGCGCCATCAAAATCTGCATTTGAATTTAAATGCCCGATGGCTGAAGCCACCGATCCTACCTGTTGGATAGGTACAATCGCATCGACTGATTTGATTGGGTAAAGTCCATTTGCCTTAGCCTGAACCCTGTCGTACAGAGTTGTGAGAGCATTTTTTAACACATAGTTTGGCAATTCCTCATCAGGTCTTCCTCTTGGCTCTCCCAGAACAAATGGCATGGCAAGTACAACATTTTTTGCATTAGACATGCTTTCGGCTAGCTTGCTGTCTGTGTCAAGTGCTTGTTCCGCTTCAAATAATCTTGATTTTAAAGTGTCAAGATCCTGGTTTAAGCGTAAGTGCAGATTGGTTTCAATGAAAAATGAAAGTAGGTCGGCAGTTGCAGGGTGTTTTTTATCAGATTCAATCAGTGTCGAGATTGCGTCGATGTCGGCAGGAATATCGTTAAAGCTGGCATTAGAGAAGAAATTGATTAACTCCTTAATATAAACCATGCCTGGATCTATCTGAGGCTCCAGAAAAAAAACAGTTTGCCCTATAACTTTGGCGCCACCTTCTGAAAGCAGTCTAATCATTTCAGCATGTAAGTCACGCGGCCAGGGCCAGCGGCCAATGTTAGCGATACTTAAGTCATCTATAGCGATAACTGCTACTTTGTCTGAAGGGAAACGTTCTGTTGATCTCACCCCCCAATCATAAGCCTCTCGTTCAAGGCTTTGAATTTGACTGGATCCTGAAGATAAAACGATAATTATGGTTATTATTAAACCGATAAACCAGTCGGTACTCCAGAAATGGGATTTCATGCCCTCTCCACTAAAATATTTTTATAAAATTATCTAAAGATAATAGGTAGTAAATCACAATTTTTCCAGTTTAAAATTAATAAAAAATTGATTTAAGTTTATAGTATTTGAAATTTGTGGCTCAGATAGTGTTAATATTTATTTGGTTTCATCATTCTACATTATAAAAATAAATGATGAACTACAATATTATAAGAAATTGCTGATATTTTTAGTTAAAAGTACCCACAACTTTTACCAGAACTTATGAATGAATTACTTGAAAGAATCGACCGGTTGACAGAAATAGGAATCGCTTTATCGGCTGAGAAAAATACCGGGAAATTACTTGAGCTCATTATGATGGGAGCGAAAGCTTTAACCCATGCTGATGGCGGGACGCTGTATTTTGTTAAGGATGACACGCTGACTTTCGAAATTATTTCTAATGACAGCCTTGCTATTCAAATGGGTGGTACTTCCGGTAATAAAATTGAGTTTGATCCTTTACCCATTTATCTAAAAGATGGCACTGAGAACCATAATGTGGTGGTGAGTCACTGTGTGTTAAGTGGCAAAACAATTAACATTGAAGATGCCTACCATGAAGAAGGTTTCGACTTTACCGGTGCCAGGCGTTTTGACAAATCGACTGGTTATAAAACTCAATCTATTCTTACTTTTCCACTGAAAGATCATGAGCATGAAATTATCGGGGTTTTACAGTTAATTAATGCTAAAGATCCCGATACGGGTGAAGTCATCAGCTTTAATGATGTTGATCAACACTTAGCAGAATCTCTAGCTTCCCAGGCTGCTGTAGCATTAACTCAAAAACGATTGTTAAAAGAACTACAGGTTCTTTTTGAGGCTTTCATAAAAATGATAGCGAGTGCGATCGATGATAAATCACCCTATACAGGGGGGCATTGTAGACGTATCCCGGTATTAACCATGATGTTAGCTGAGGCGGTGAATAACGTTCAAACAGGTCCTATGAGAAAGTTTCATATCACCAATAAAGACCGCTATGAGCTGGAAACTGCAGCCTGGTTACATGATTGTGGAAAGGTTGTAACGCCTGAATATGTCATGGATAAATCGACCAAGCTGGAAACAATCTATGATCGTATTCATTTAATAGAGATGAGAGTTGAAGTTTTATTACGTGATCAGGAAATAGCTTACTTAAAAGCTTGTCTTGATGCTCAACAGCAAGGGCATGAAATTGATGATTTAACAACTCAATATCAAAAAAATATTGAAGAAATAAAAGCTGATCTTGAATTTCTACAGCAGGTGAATGTTGGCGGAGAATTTATGACAGATGAATATATTTCTCAAACCCATTCTATAGCTAAAAGGCAGTTAATTGATATGTCAGGAAAGACTGTTCCTTTGTTGTCTGAAGAAGAGCTGGTTAATATTAATATTCGAAAAGGAACATTAAATGATGGAGAGAGGAAAGTTATAAATCATCATATTGTGGCAACGATCAATATGCTTGAGTCACTGCCATTTCCAAAACACCTGAAAAATGTGCCCGAATATGCAGGTGGTCACCATGAGAAAATGGATGGGACTGGATATCCAAAGGGTTTGAAAAAAGAAGAAATGTCTATTCAGACCAGAATTATGGCTATTGCGGATATTTTTGAAGCTTTAACAGCGTCCGATCGTCCTTATAAAAAGGGTAAAAAACTATCTGAATGTCTTAAAATTATGGGGTTTATGACAAAAGATAATCATATTGATGCTGATTTATATGATATTTTTATAAGTGAGAAAGTATATCTTAAATATGCCGAAGAATTTTTAGAGCCAGAACAGATTGATGCAATAGATGAAAAGACTTTATAGTCTTTTCCGCAGTAAATTTATCCTAAGTCTGACAGCCTCCTGATTACTCTTTAATATCACCTTGATCGGCAGTATCGACACCGTCAGTTAAAACATAAGACGTTATGTCTCTCTCATTCAGCAGGAATGATGCGGCTGAGCTACGGCGGCCCGTATCGCAATAAATAACATATTTTTTATTTTTATCCAGAGAATTAGCCTTCATCCGTAAAAAAATTAATGGAATATTAATGCAATTTTTAATGTGTTTAGCCTTATATTCTGCGGGTAACCTGACATCGAGCCACATGCCTCCTTCATCGATAACCTTTTTAGCTTCACTATAATCCACCCAGTTGAGTAAAGGTTCATTCAGTAATGAATTGAAATCTTCCTTATTCAATCGCATGAGACAGCCTTCCGTTAACATGGTAACGGTCGCATTACGTTTACTGTCTGAAATTAGTGCTTCTTCACCAAAACTGTCACCGACTGATAAAGTGGCCAGTTTGACACCTTTCGGGTTTGCTGGAGTTGATCTTGTGACCAGGCAACGGCCTTCTTGAATAATATAAAAGTAGTCACCGGGTTCATCCTGCTTGATGACAAGTTCACCTGGTTTAAAGTGTGTTGTTTCCATGCGCATAAACATGGCCTGAATATTTGCGGGTGGTATTCTATGGAATGCTCTAGTCTGTAAAATTCTGGTCATCCAGTCGGTTGATTCATCATCATCTGATTCTTCAAGTGATTCGACAGAGTAACTTCCTGTTTGATCCCAGGTCAGCATGATGTCCAGCATATCGCTGTTTACGCGGATAATTGAGGTTGCTGTTTTAGCTCTTGCTGAAACTGTGCGTGGAAAAGAATGGGCGATAGGTTGCTTACTTTCATCAGATCCCCCCGATATTGTTTTGATGATTTTTTTATCAACGACCAGTTCAATATTGCCTTTCAGAATATAAACATGCGCTTTATCCATATCACCATTTTTAAAAATATAGTGACCGGGCTGGATTACTTCTGTTTTTAATTTTTTTATTAAATCCGAGGTGTTTTCAGTATTTAATGAATTGATCGGTGACAGTGTTTTTATATAATTTGGATCAATTTCAATTGACATGGTGGGTAAACGTGTTCCTTGGATAGATAAATTACTAGCACCCTATTCTGTAGGCGTTAGACGGATAAATCAATAGGTTACGATGGTTTTAGTGTGAGCAAGTAGGGATTATTTTAATATTCTGATGTGGAAGTAATGTTTTGGGTCATTCAGAGGGTTTTATGATTAATAAACAGTTTTTTTAAAATGCTGGTGCAAATTACCAGAGTATATTACCCCCTATCAATTTGAAAAAAAATCGGGGCTAAACGGAAGAGTTTAATCTTATGAGAAAGACTAAAGCTAACCCGATTGACGGGTGATATCGACATACAATTTTAATTTTTGTCCGGGCTGAAGGTATTTTCCAACTTTATTCCATTTTTTGATGTCAGTGACACGTAAATTAAATTTATCAGCAATTCGAGATAATGAGTCACCTTTACGAACTGTGTACCTGAGGGCATGCATTTTTTGCTGAGGGCTGGTATTAACCAAACTGACGCGTTGCGCTTTTGCACTAGTCTTTTTCCAGATAACCAGCTTTTGACCTATTCTTAAAGTATCTATGGGTGCCATGCCATTCCATTTGGCTACAGAGCGGGTTTTAACGTTGTACTTGCGTGAAATGCTCCAGAAGCTATCACCAGATTTCACGGTATGAGTAATTTTTTTACCACTTCTGGGTACGTTTTTAATTTTACTCAGGCGAGAACTCTTACTTAAACTGTATTGCTTCAGAGATTTTGTAGAAGTAGGAATTAACAGGTACTTACCGGCACGAATGTTAGACTTTTTAATTTTGTTAACATTTTTAATTAAAGTTGTACTGGTACGGTATTTTCTGGCTATCTGGCTTAGGGTATCGCCATTTTTAATCTTATATCGAACCCAGTTGACGCGTTTATTTTTGGGTAATTGCGCCAGTTTATCTTTAAATTGTTGAGTATTTTCTTTCGGTAGTAATAAGCGATGAGGACCTTTAGGAGCCGTTGCCCAGCGATTAAATGCAGGGTTCATTTGATATAACTCTTCGGTAGTAATGCCGGCAAGATCTGCTGCTAATGCGAGGTCTATCTGACTATCCAGCTCGACAATATCATAGCTTTGTTCATCTTCAACATGTAATAGATCAAGCTGATATTTTTCCGGGTTGGCAAAAAGTTCTTTGAGAGCTAATAACTTGGGCACATAGTCTTTGGTTTCTCTGCGGATACGGGTGAGGTGCCAGAAATCAGTTTTTTTACCTTTCTTTTTATTGTACCTGATAGCCGAACGAATTTTACCTGGTCCTGCATTGTAGGAAGCCAGTGCCAGTTCCCAGTCATTATCAAACTGTTTAGCAAGGGTTTGCAGGTAATTAGTAGCTGCATGGGTCGATTCTATGATGTCGCGTCGACCGTCATACCACCAGTTTTGTTTTAGCCCCAGATATTTACCAGTTGAAGGTATAATCTGCCACATTCCGGAAGCTCGGCCATGAGAATAGGCAAAAGCCTGGTAAGCGCTTTCTACGATGGGTAGTAAAGCCATTTCTGACGGTAGATTTTTTTCGCTGACTACGTCCAGAATAAAGGGGAGAATAGGAGATGCTCTTTTCATTACCCGGTTTAGGTAATCCCGGTGTGCCAGAAACCAGTCGAGTTGTACTTTAACCCGATTGTTCATCACTGAATTCATTTGCATGCCTGCCTGCAAACGGCTCCAGGCATTATTTTCTTTTTGCAGTGCGAGGTCAGCTTCGTGAATTATTTCGTTAACAACGGTATTGTTTTTCTGCTGTTCATCTTGCTGGTGTTGTACTAAAGGCTGGTGAGTCTGAATTGCCTGCTGGTCGAGATCGGCTAAATGGCTTAGCGTTGCAGTTACGCTTTTAGCGAGTATGATTTTATCTGAAATCTCAGGTAGTATTTCAGTTGAAAGTTGTTGTTCCAGTTTGGGCTGGACAGGCTGAATTTTTTCGACAGCTGCAGTTGTGACTGGTTTGGTCGTTAGACTGAGTTCGTTCGTTAACGTCTGGCAGCCACTGATAAGGCCGACCGCAGTTAGCTGAACTATGATCAATTTTATAGTTTTATAATTTATCACTTGGTTTATGATGAGTTTTTATTAGCTGGCTGGATGCTACAAGCCATAGGCAGTTTAAGCAAGGTTATTAAAATTTATTATTAGTTATAAATAGTACAAATTAAACAATAATACAAATGAATTTATGCATCATCATCTATTTTTAAACCGCTGGTATCAAACTCCTTTAGGGCATTATTTGCTCCAACAGGTTAAAAAACGTCTCGATCCTGTGTTATCGACCAGTTTTGGTTATTATGCAATTCAATTGGGCTGTGAAGATCTGAGTGCTGAATTAATGCAGGACTGTCGAATCAATCATGTGTTTAGAATGGGGCAGGGACCGGATACACAAGATGTCTTAATTGACAGTTCATCTTTACCTGTGAGCAGTGACAGTATTGATATGGTTGTTTTAATGCATACTCTGTCTCTAGCAAAAGACCCTCATGCTATTTTACGTGAAGTGAACCGGGTACTAATCCCTGATGGTAAATTAATTATTATCGATTTTAACCCGATATCACTATGGGGATTTCGTCACTTGTTACAATCCTGGCTTGATGAAGCTCCCTGGGCTGGTCATTATTACACTGCTGGACGTTTAAAAGATTGGGTTAACTTATTGGGGTTTGATCAGTTACATCATTTTAAGTGTGGTTATGTGTTACCCATAAATTATCAGAACTTGATTTTAAGGTCTCGAATATTCAGTAAATTTTCAGAGCGCTGGCTTAAGTTTTCAGCTGCTTTGAATATCATGGTTTTTGAAAAAAATACAATTCCTTTAACCCCTGTAAGAAAAAGGTGGGTTAAACGCCAGGTCCTGACACCTGGAGTAGCCCGTCCAACACTAGGAAGAGATATGAAATATGACCAGTAAGGTTACCTTGTTTACCGATGGAGCATGTCGAGGTAATCCCGGCCCCGGAGGTTGGGGAGCCTATTTTGAATATGATGATGCACGTAAAGAACTATATGGGTTTGCCTGTGAAACGACAAATAACCGAATGGAGATGATGGCCGTTATTGAAGGTTTAAAAGCACTCAAACGCCCATGTGATATCCATTTAAATACGGATTCGAAATATGTATTGCAGGGCATTACCGAATGGATTGTCGGCTGGAAACGAAACGGTTGGAAGACAGCTGCTAAAAAGCCGGTTAAAAATGTTGATCTCTGGCAGCAGCTGGACAGCGAAGTGTCGAGGCATCAAATAACCTGGAAATGGGTTAAGGGGCACTCTGGTATTCACGGTAATGAAATGGCCGATCAGTTAGCTAATCAGGCCATAGATGAACATGCGAGTTAAAAGATAATGAGCCGACAAATCGTACTGGATACGGAAACAACAGGATTAGAAATATCTCAGGGGCATCGAATTATTGAAATTGGTTGCATCGAGGTGATTAATCGCCGCGTGACCAATAATCATTGGCACCATTATATCAATCCTGACCGGAAAGTAGATCATGGGGCTTTTGAAATACATGGCATCAGTGATGAATTTCTTGCAGATAAACCTCGTTTTCATGAGCTTGTTGATAGTTTTCTTGAATATATAGAGGGTGCTGAATTAATTATCCACAATGCCCCTTTTGATGTTGGCTTTCTAAACAATGAAATTGCTTTGCTGGATGAGCCCAAACCTGCAATCGGTGACATCTGTAGTGTGCTTGATACTTTGGTGATGGCTCGACAGAAACATCCAGGTCAGAAAAATAATCTGGATGTCTTGTGCAGGCGTTATGACATCGATAACAGCAAGAGAACGCTGCATGGTGCTTTGCTCGATTCGGAGATATTGGCCGAAGTATACTTGCTAATGACGGGCGGGCAGACCGCACTGACGTTAGAAGCTGAAGATGTGTCTCAGGATGGTGGTGATCAGGGAATTGCGTTAGCAGATATCAAAATGAAAGATCTTATGGTCTGGTCAGTTGATGAACCTGATCAGGAAAAACATCGTGAGTATTTGAATATGCTTCAGGAAAAGGCTGGTAAGTGTGCCTGGTGAAAAAACTATTCACCACAGAGGACACTGAGGAACACAGAGGTTTTATGGGTATAGGTTATATTACTATTCAGTTAGCAATTTCAGTTTCTTAAAAATAACTAAACTAAGCCAGCTTAAGTGAGACATCAAGAATAGCATACCCCGTTAATTCCTCTGTGCCCTCCGTGTCCTCTGTGGTGCAAAAGGTTTTACTTAGCTCTAAGCATACGAGCTTTATCACGAGACCAGTCGCGGTCTTTCTGACCTGCTCTTTTATCATGCAGTTTCTTACCTTTTGCCAGACCAATACTGACCTTGGCTTTACCTTTGCTCCAGTAAGCTGACAAGGCGATAAGGGTAAAACCCTTACGATCTACCTGACCGGAAATACGATCAATTTCATGACGATGAGCAAGTAGTTTACGTACGCGTGTTGGGTGAGGAGTGATGTGAGTCGATGCCGATGTAAGCGGAGTAATGTGGGCACCACTTAACCAGAGTTCATTTTTTTTGACAAAAACATAACTCTCATTAATTTGTAATTTTTTATCCCGCATGCTTTTGACTTCCCAGCCTTCAAGAACAATACCGACTTCAATCGTTTCTTCGACAAAATACTCGAATCGGGCAGATTTATTTCTGGCGATGGTATTATCCGGTGTCTTGGATTTTTTCTGTTTGCCCATGATTTTTTAATTAAATTTATAACTTGAAGGTGAAAGGGCGTATTGTCAGGGCAAATAGTTTGCAAGACAAGCAAAACCCTCCTTTCATTTTGTGCCAACAACTTGTAATATCCGCATTCGATTTTTGTCTTCATAAAAATTTATGTAGACGGATCTTGTTTATGGTGACCGGTATCGGTTCCCCCGCGACGATTATCTGTAAATCCGCCAGGCCTGGAAGGGAGCAACGGTAGCAGGGACATTGGGTGCCGGGGTGCGCTGACGCCGGTTGCCACCCAAATTTTTAGTCGCTTTAATTAAGAGACTATTCACCACGAAGCTCACGAAGAGCACGAAGGAAAATACAATTAAAGGATATAAAACTCAGTTATCCTTTTGTTGAACTGATTGGCCGGGTAGCAATTAAAAATAACTTCTTCGTGTACTTCGTGAGCTTCATGGTAAAAAACTTTAAATACATATTTAACTAAAAAACTTGGAGCAAACTGAGTAATTTATGAGTTATCAGGTATTAGCGCGCAAATGGCGTCCTAAAAATTTCACTGAAATGGTCGGTCAGCAACATGTACTGCAGGCTTTGGTGAATGCGCTTGATAGCGAACGGTTACATCATGCCTACCTGTTTACCGGTACTCGCGGCGTTGGTAAAACAACTATTGCTCGTATATTTTCCAAATCTCTTAATTGTGAAAAAGGTATTAGCTCAAATCCCTGTGGTGAGTGTGCTTCCTGTCAGGAAGTCGATGAGGGGCGTAGTGTTGATCTGATTGAAATTGATGCTGCTTCACGCACCGGTGTCGATGACATGAGAGAGCTGCTGGATAATGTTCAGTATGCACCTACTCGAAATCGCTTCAAAGTGTATCTGATTGACGAAGTTCATATGCTGTCCAAGCATAGCTTTAATGCGTTGTTGAAAACTCTTGAAGAACCTCCTGAACACGTTAAATTTTTACTCGCGACGACTGATCCTCAAAAATTACCGGTCACGGTATTGTCCCGCTGCTTGCAGTTTAATTTAAAGCGTATGTCTCCTGCTCAGATTGAAGGGCATTTGGCAGAACTGTTAACTCAGGAAAAGATTGAATCTGAACAACAGGCTTTGATGCTATTAGCACATGCTGCTGATGGCAGTATGCGAGATGCCTTGAGTTTACTGGATCAGGCCATTGCCTATACTGGCAGTGACGTGAAAACAGAAGCGGTTGAATCAATGCTGGGTGCTATTTCTCAGGATTACCTGATTCGAATTCTGGAAACCTTAATCTCGCAGGATGCTTCTGCATTATTGGCAACAACACGCCAGTTAATTGAAAGAAACCCAGATTATCAGCGTGTATGTTCTGACCTGATACAGGTTTTACATCAAATGGCTCTGTACCTCAGTGCCGTAAAAATAGAGCCTGAAGATAGCGTAATGAAGCAGTCTATTATGGATTGTTCGAGCAGCTTGTCAGCCGAGGAAGTTCAGCTGTATTACCAGATAATTTTACAGGGCCGTAAAGATCTTGATATTTCACCCGATCAGGCGCTGGGTTTTGAAATGCTAATGTTGCGTTTACTGGCTTTTTCTCCTCAAATTGGTGAAGAAAACAGTAACCCGGTGGAAAAAAAAAGCCTGTAATTCGACCAGTCGTTAAACCCGCTGTTGTTACAAAAACAGTAGATAGCCAAATACCTCCTAAAGAAGTAACCCTGCTCAAATCGAATGAACCTGTAGAAAATACGGCTGCAGTCGTTCCCATTCGACCTCCGGTTGAAAAGCCACCTGAACTGGAAAAGCCCGTCAAAAAAGAAATTGAGAGAGGTACTCAAACTGTTGAAACCACCAGAGTTGCTGATGATTCCTTAAACTGGTCAGAAATGGCTTTTGATCTTGAACTGGATGGTCTGGCGAGACAGCTGGCGATGAATTGTGTGGTGGATACTTATAGTGATAATCAGCTATGTCTGATTTTTCTACCGGAACTTGAAGTGATGCTTAAGCCTGATGTTGAAGCTCAAATAAAGCAGGCGATAGAACATAAACTTGGGGTATCATTAAAACTTGAATTTAGAAGGTCTGCTTCCTTAGATTGTGAAACCCCACATGAAGCTGACGTTAGAAAGCAGGAGCAACATCGCCAACAGGTCATACAGTCGATAAAGCTGGATCCTATGGTGATGCAACTTAAAACTGTTTTCGGTGCAGAATTAATTGAAAATAGTGTGGTAAAGATTAAATAAATATTCACCACGAAGAACACTAAACACACGAAGAAAGGACCTGGAGTAATTAAGCAGTTCTATAAAATATTAGAATGCATTTTGCCTGTTTTTTCTTCGTGCTCTTCGTGAGCTTCGTGGTAATGATATTTCTGTTAAAGAATGTTATAAATAATTGAGGTGATTTTATGAAAGGTGGTTTAGGAAATATTATGAAGCAGGCGCAAAAAATGCAGGAAGATATGCAAAAAGCGCAGGCTGATCTGGCGAATATTGAAGTGACCGGTGAAGCCGGTGGCGGCATGGTCAAGGTGGTGATGAAAGGAACCCATGAAATAAATAGAGTAAATATTGACTCGACATTAATGTCAGATGACAAAGAAATGCTTGAGGATTTAATCGCTGCTGCCATGAATGATGCAGTACATAAAATAGCCAAACAAAATAAAGATTCGATGGCTGATATGACAGCAGGTTTAAACTTGCCACCGGGTTTTAAATTACCTTTTTAATTTATTATGTCATCCTCCACGTCACTGGATAAACTGATTGATGCACTGTGCTGTCTGCCAGGAGTTGGTCGTAAATCGGCGCAACGAATGGCGTTGTACCTGATTGATAAGAATCGACAGGGTGCCAGCGAAATTGCTTCTAGTTTATCTGAAGCATTGGAAAAGGTTCAGCACTGCGAGTTGTGTCGTAATTTTTCTGATGAGCCTCAATGTAATATTTGTAACAACCCGAAGCGTCAGGAAGACCTGTTGTGTGTTGTCGAAACACCGGCCGATGTGATGGCTATCGAAGCATCCGGTAGTTTTCAGGGTAAATACTTTGTTTTGTTAGGAAAATTATCGCCGATAGATGGGATTGGCCCGGATGAACTGGGTCTGGATATTCTCAGAAAAAGGTTAGGGTTGGAACGCATTAAAGAAATTATTCTGGCAACAAACCCGACGATTGAAGGTGAAATTACCGCTCAATATATTGCTGATATTGCCTCAGAATATAATATTCAAACAAGTCGGATAGCGCATGGAGTGCCAGTCGGGGGAGAGCTTGAATATGTTGATAGTGGAACATTAAGCCGGGCCTTTGATGGCCGCCAGACAATAACTAACAGGTGATTGATCATGTCAGATACTATTTTTACAAAAATTATTAATAGAGAAATACCCGCTGAAATTTTGTATGAAGATGATGATGTTTTAGCCTTCAGTGATGTTGGCCCTCAAGCACCGGTACATTTTTTGGTGATACCCAAACTGCCTATTGAAACTATTAATGATATCCAGCCGGATCAGGCTGAGTTGATCGGTAAGATGGTATTAACTGCACAAAAACTGGTTAAAGAACAGGGTGTTGCTGAGAGTGGATATCGATTAGTGATGAACTGTAATGAAGATGGAGGGCAGACCGTTTTTCATATCCATATGCATGTTTTGGGTGGCAGAGCTTTAAGCTGGCCTCCGGGTTGATTATCAGGATTTAATTTTAACCACGGAAAACACAGAAAATCATTCATTATTATCTACTTATGTTTGGCACTAAATAAATTCCGTATGCTCGGTGTATTCCATGGTTAAATGGATTTGACGTTTATTCGTTTACCAGTCAGCTTCATAGTTATGGGTGATTTCATCACCCTGATTTATATCTCGCAAAGCCACAACTGATTTATCATCGTAATAACATGCATTTGGAGTGTCGGAGTGATTAATATATTTTAAATCACAACTGACCTTGAAACCTGTTTTGTTATCCAGCCATAAGACATACATGCCATCCTTTGTTGTTTTTTTGCCCTTCAAATAACCAATGACCGTATCTTTCTGGATAGAGCATTGGGCAAATAAACCTTTTCCATGAATTAAACTGTCACTGATATAGGTTTTTTTTTCTGTTGTCATTTGTCTGAATTAAAGTGTATTAAAAAAATTAATTATAGAGTTTGTAAAAATTATCGAGAAGCGTATTATTTTGCAACTAATTATAAAAAACGTAAGGAGAGTATATGCTACATCGAAAATATTTCAGACGAACACTGGTATCATCTTTGTTGATATCAATGGTTCCATCACTGTCGGCAGCTTCTGGTTTTGCTTTGATAGAAACCAATGCAAGAGGACAGGGTAACGCCTATGCTGGTGCTGCTGCTCATACACCTGATGCATCGACTATCTTCTTTAATCCTGCCGGTATGACTGATTTGGAAGGTGACCATTTAACGATCGCCATGCATAAGATTATACCCCATTCTTCATTTACAAATGAAGGATCAACAGCCGCTGCAGCTTTTGCAGGGACTCCATTTGCAGATCTTAATGGAGAAAATGATGACGGTGGTAGTGCCGCTATCGTACCTAATCTATATTGGGTTAAAACGCTTAGTGAGACAACCAAGTTTGGTCTGGGTGTTAATTCGCCTTTCGGTCTGGCTACCGAATATGCCGATGACTGGGCAGGTCGATATCATGGTGTAGTCTCTGATCTTGCCATTATCAATATTAATCCAAGCCTGGCGTATAAAGTTAACGACAAATTGTCGATCGGTGGTGGTATAGATGTCATGCTGGGTACGGTTACTCTTTCCAGTGCAATTGATTTCGGGGCTATTTGTATGGCTCAGTTTAATTATGAAACTTGTGCTGGTATTGGCTCACTGCCCCAATCTGGCGATGGTTTTGCAGAATTGACAGGCGATAATCTGGGTGATATTTCGGTAGGGTTTAACCTTGGGTTAAAGTATAAAATAAGCGATCAAAGTACTATTGGTATTGCTTATAGATCAGAGGTAGAAATGAACGTTGAAGGCGATGCTGATTTTACCGTTCCTACTTCAGCTGCTTTTGTGTATGCGGGAAACCTGTTTGTAGATACAGGTCTTAATGCGACTGTTAACTTACCGGCCAGTTTTTCTGTCAGTTATGCGCATCAGGTTGATAGCATTACCTATCTGGCTGATGCAACCTGGACGGGCTGGAGTTCTTATGAAGAACTAAGAATTGAATATGATAATAATAGTCAACCTGATTCCGTTACCACCAATACCTGGGAAGACGTCATGCGTTATTCGCTGGGTTTAGATTATCAATATGCAGAAGATACTATATATCGTGTAGGCATAGCTTATGATGAATCGCCTGTTCCAAGTGCCGAACGTAGAACACCACGTTTACCCGGAACTGACCGTACCTGGTTTTCATTTGGTGTGAGCAATCAGTTAGATGATGGTTTATCAATTGATATCGGTGTGTCTCATTTAGTGATGGATACCGCAGAAACAAATAATGAATTTGAAAGTAGTGTTCCAACCCTTGCTGCCACATTAACGGGTGAATACGAAGCTTCTGTTAACATATTCAGTGTTCAGCTGAACTGGGAGTATTAGGATGGAGAATAAAATAATGAAAATAACAAATATATTTGTAACACTGGCAGCCGTTGCTCTAGTTTCAGCCTGTGACCCGGGACCGACTGAACATTTACAGGATTCAATTGTAGAAACGACTCCTGCCTCTAATGGAGCTGTAAATCCTACTGCATCTTTTGATCCATCGAATTCAGTGATTCCTTTTCCTAATAATCTTCTCTTTGCGGGTTCTGTGGATGGCACATTAAATATTCCAGTAGCCGATGAAACTAATTTATCAGATCCACAGGTAGCGCTTAATGCTGTTGATGGTTTTTCAACGGTGGCTCCTATGTCGAGTGGCTTTAGTACGGCTATTGATGCCAGTTCTATTACCCCGACTTCTGTGAAAATGTATGAAGTGACTTTATCCGGTCCTGGTGGTGCGGAAGTGACTTTATCCGGTCCTGGTGGTGCGGTTGTGGTCGTTAACGACCAGCTTACTTTTGGGGTGGATTTTGTTGCAACTTTATCTTCAGTTGACTCATCTCAATCCACTTTGGCTGTGTTGCCTTTACGCCCACTGGATGAAAAAACCTCTTATATGATGGTTATTACGGATGATTTAATGGCTAGTAGTAGTCGGCCGTTTGATCCTTCGGTAACCTATAGATTGATTAAAACTTTATC
>Ga0257125_1001155_pt1 | contig 28543 bp, 29 predicted proteins | sample SI106_200metaG_FD_190183 | JGI IMG/M metagenome (GOLD analysis project Ga0257125, IMG submission 190183) | Marine microbial communities from Saanich Inlet, British Columbia, Canada - SI106_200 | ecosystem: Environmental > Aquatic > Marine > Inlet | place: Canada: British Columbia | collected... | reverse complement strand
CAGCTGAGCGATACTAATCGGTCGAACGAACTTTTTTTTATCAGTCTTGTACATCTATCCGGTGTGCAAATTGAAGAAAGTTCATTGCGAATTAGTTATTTGAATTTTTTTACCGACAGTTTTTAGAACCTTAAAGAAGGTTCCATGTTGATGTCTCTCGAGAAGGGGGTACACCTGATCCCATCCCGAACTCAGAAGTTAAGTCCTTCATCGCCGATGATACTTGGGGATAGCCCTGGTAAAGTAGGTCGACGTCAACATGGAGCTTTTTTTAATTCTAGGGGAAACCAGTTTCCCCTAGATATCCCGCTTCGCGGAAATCCCCCTTCTTAAAAGGAATTCGCTCGCGCCAGCACCACCCAAGGGAGCCAACGCTTGCTCATAATTTTTTTATTATGTCATCCCGGAATCCCGGAGGGATGTCTGGGATCTAGCTTTGTTTTGTATGTAAAAACATGTTCCAAAGAATTTGACAAATGCGAAAAAATAGGTTAGTAAGTGAGTTGTATTTTTTAACTTTTTGTAAAAATGGGAATAGTTGATTCGGAAACTTGTTATCCAGTAGAGAACATGACATTACCTTGGGTTACTCTTGAATTAAGTGAATATGAGACAGCAGATGAATCTTCTCTTACAAATTTTGATAGAGGACGAATACGAGAACTTAAAGCGAAACAGAGAATTCTTCAACTGTTGAAATCATAATTTTTAAAAAATAAATATGACAGCAAAAAATATCGATACTCAGGAGAAAACAGATAATCAAGAAATGGTTGTCGAACCAGTTAAATCTCTTTCAAATAAAGAAATGGAAGAATATTTAGAAAAAACAAAAGAAGGCATGTTGAATGCCATTGCTTTTGTAAATCGACAGAGGTAATTATCCAATAACCACCTCCACCAACGGTTCTTTTTTGAACTTCTGATAAAAGATACGAGTCCCAGACTTCGAGAGCATTTCTTCGAGGTCTTTTTTTGATTTCTTTGGGCCATAGTTCTTTTCAAAACAAGCCTTCATCTCACGTTTGAGAATCTTAAAGATCTCAAGCTCCATATTCATATACCTGAATCCTCTTGCTCGTACTTCGACGTTTTTCACTTTTCCTTTGAACTGAGTGATGCTGACAAAGATGGTTCCACTGTCTGCCATCCGTGTTCGGTCAGCGAGAATAGTTTCTCCAATTTCTTCTCCAAGCTCAATCAATACTGGTCGTGAAGGAAGTGCTTCTTGGTCAGTCATAAGGCGAGCGCCGTCTTTATTGAGAACAATACCACGTCCATTTTTCATAACGAATGTGTTCTTTTTATGCATGTTCAAATCTCTCACAACCATATCGCGGTGTCCGTATCGCATGAAGAGTTCACCATGAATCGGTGCGAAAAATTTTGGTCGGAGCAGTGATGTAAATTGTTTACATTCTTCTGCATATCCATGTCCAGAGACATGACTATCGAGTTGTTTGTTGTCGAGCATGGTGACGCCCAGATCCGCTAAATTATTCAGCACCGATACAATCGCCATCTCGTTTCCTGGAATAGCTGATGATGAAAATATCACCGTGTCAGCGGGTGAAAGTTTGATAGCCTTGTGCGTTTTGGCAGCCATTCGAGTAAGTGCTGCGAGCTCCTCACCTTGCGTTCCCGTTGAGAGAATCAAGACTTTGGAAGCGGGTAATTCTCCCGCCAATTTCGACATGCGTTTGAGCGTGCCGTCTTTGCATTTCAAGTATTTCAATTTTCGAGCAATCGCGATATTTCGTTCCATGGATCGTCCAGAAAGAAAGACTGTTCGACCATCCTTTTCTGCCGCTTGAACAATCTTTGCCACTCGTCCAATATTGGATGCAAAGGTCGCAATAACAATTCGTCCTGGAATAGCTTGAATCATTTTTCCGAGTTCTTTTTCAATTACCGATTCAGACACAGTGTGTCCGGGTTGAAGTGCGTTTGTTGAATCCACAAGCGCCACAGCGACACCTTGGTCTCCGATTCGTGCAATACGATTTAAGTCCGCGGGCTTCTCATCGGAAGGCGTTGGATCAATCTTGAAATCAGATGAATGCACAATCGATCCGTGTGGTGTTTTTACCACAATCCCAACATTGTCAGGGATTGAGTGATTCACGTGGAAAAATTCAATATCAAATTTCCCAAGTCGAACATGAGACTTCTCATTGATTTCGGAAATTCTGTATTTCTTTGGAATCTCGGGATTGTCTGCGTTCGCAAACAGAAGTTCTTTCGTGAGCTTCGTCCCGTACATCGGTGGATATCCGAGATCCGGAATCAAGTATTGTGCGCCCCCAATGTGGTCGAGATGACCGTGGGTATAAACAATCCCTCGAATTCTTTTCTTATTCTTTTTTAAATAACTGATATCAGGAACGATAACATCAACCCCCAGATGCTCTGGAGAAGGAAATTCGATACCGGTATCGATAATTATAATATCGTCGCCCCATTCGATAACCATCATATTCTGACCCACTTGTTCGAGTCCTCCCAGTGGAATAATCCGAATGTCATCAGCCGGAACTTTTGACACGGGGTGTTGAACTGGTTTTGCCTGATGAACAGCAGGTTTGTGTTGTCCATGTCGTGATGGACGAGGCTTATTCGGCCCCTGACCCTTCCTGTTCGGAATTTGCTTTTGAGTACGTTCCCCTTGCGGAGTCGCGTTCTTTTTTCTCTGAAAGAATTTCTTCTTCGAGTTCTGCGCCGTTGGCTGTTGTGCATTTTGCCCTGTTGGCTTCACTGCTTGTGCTTGTTGCGTTTTAGGTTTCTGTTGAAACTTTTGTTTTGCCGGTGCTGGTTGTGTTGTCCTCTGTTGAGGTTGTTGTTTTGGTTTTTGTTGTCCAGGAAGAAATCCTTCTGCTTTCAAAAACTTGTTTAAATTGTCGTTACCCATTGAAATAATTAATAATAAAATACTGAGTTGTTGAAGCGTGCGAACACACTTCAAGACAGCAAGAAATTAATCTTGCGAGTGATCATCTGGTAAAAAGAGCAGACATTTGATTTTCGTTCGGCGTGGGACGAATTCTGTTGTCTTCAGAAAAGGTTTTTAACCGCCTGATCACATAAAGTATAGGGGAGAATGCCCTTTTTGTAAAGGAGAAAATGGTGTCTATCGAGCAATAAATGTGTTCAAATAATACCCACGGCTTCAGCCGTGGGCTGTCATTTTAATAACCCACAGCTGAAGCTGTGGGTTGCAGGTCGTAGAATTACATCATAGTCGCCAGTTCAACAAACCGAACAGAGTATCCCCATTCGTTGTCGTACCACGTAAGAATTTTTACCATATCGTCGATTACCATAGTTTCGGCTGCATCCACAATTGAGCTTCGTGGGTCGCATTGGAAATCTTTTGAAACGCATGGTCGAGTCTCAAACCCGAGAATTGTTGGGTTTGCATCAGACTCTTTCTTGAGCGCTGCGTTTACTTCCTCGGCTGTTACCGTCTTTCCAACTTTCACGACGAGGTCTACAAGAGATACCGTTGGTGTTGGTACTCGAACAGCGAGTCCAGTCATTTTTCCTTTCAAAGATGGAATCACAATTCCCACAGCCTTCGCGGCTCCGGTTGACGTTGGGATCATGTTCACGGCTCCTGCTCGTGCTCGACGGAGATCTTTGTGTCCTACATCCAAGATTCGTTGATCGTTGGTGTATGCGTGGATTGTGGTCATGAGACCCGCTTTGATTTCGAAATTATCGTGGAGTACTTTCGCTACTGGTGCGAGACAGTTTGTCGTACAACTTGCATTTGAAACGAATACGTCAGAATCTTCTAACTGTTCTTCGTTTACTCCGAGTACGATTGATTTGAATCCATCGTCTTTGGCAGGGGCAGAAAGGAGAACCTTCTTCGCTCCTTGATCGATGTGTGGTTGGCATTTTTCAGTTGTTCGGAAAACACCAGTACACTCAAGCACGATATCAATACCAAGATCTCCCCAAGGAAGATTGATGATTTCTCGTGTTGAGAAGCTTTGAACTTTTACGCCGCCAACGTTCAAGAATTTTTTGTCGCCTTCGTCTTCGATAACAATTTCTTTGTCGTAGGTTCCGTAATTGGAATCAAATTTAAATAAGTGAGCGGTTGTCTCTGTGGGAGACGGATCATTGATAGCGACCAGTTCGAGTTCGTCTGCGAAATCAGACAAAATAATGCGGGCTACGGCGCGTCCAATGCGACCGAAACCGTTGATAGCAACACGTTTTTTGGACATGGGGTAAGTGGGTTTAGAATTAAGTTGCCTGTATTGTAGAGAAAAAATGGTTGGAAAAAAAGTAAATTTGACTTTGAGCCCTCTCAATTTAAAATTCATATCGTGAAAACAACAACAATGACGACTACCACAACGCCCCGATAATTTCGGAGATTTGGTAAGGTTCATCTCCAAGTCTCCCGCGCGGAGATTTTTTTAAACCCAACATATGTGCGATAAACACTCTGATCTCGAAGTCTGCCGACGACACACAGGTTCTCATGTGATGACCGCGGCCGTAAAAATGATTCACCCCGATATTAAATTGGGAGTTGGACCATGGACGGATGACATGTTCTATCAAGACTTTGATCTTGGAGAAGAATCTTTGTCAGAGACTGAGTTCAAAGCGATTGAGAAAAAAATGCGATGGCTCGTGAACAAAAACTTCAAGATTGAAAAAAAGATGTTCACCGAAAAAGAAGCCCGAAAAGAATGGGCATCAGATTCGTATAAAATAGAACTGATCGACGGAATTGTGGAGAAAGGAGAAGACATTTCTGCGTACGACTTTGTCGACGACTCAGGACGGGTGGTCTATCGAGATATTTGTGCGGGACCGCATCTTGCCTCAACTGGAGAACTGGGAATATTCAAATTGATCAAGTTAGCGGGAGCATACTGGAGAGGGGATGAGAAAAACGCAATGCTGACTCGAATTTACGGAGTGGCGTACAAAACAAAAGAAGAACTCGATGCGTACTTGCTCATGATGGAAGAAGCCAAAAAGCGAGACCACCGAAAACTTGGGAAGGAATTAGAACTTTTTACTTTCGATGACGAAGTCGGTCCAGGACTCCCATTGTGGTTGCCCAAGGGAGCGGTCATCGTGGAACAACTTGAAAAATTAGCGAAAGAAACAGAAGAAGAATACGGATACAAACGGGTGCGGACACCGCACATTGCGAAGGAACAACTCTATTTGAAATCAGGACATCTGCCGTACTACGCGGAGGACATGTTCCCACCAATGGAATTCGATAATGAGAAATATTATCTCAAAGCGATGAACTGTCCGCATCACCACAAGATTTACGATGCGACACCAAAGAGTTACCGAGACTTGCCATTGCGATTGGCGGAGTACGGACACTGTTACCGACATGAGGATTCAGGAGCACTGTTCGGTCTCATGCGGGTGCGATCACTCTGTATGAACGATGCGCATATTTACTGTACTGAGGAGCAGTTTGAGAAAGAATTCCAAGACGTGATTGCGATGTATCAGTACTATTTCAAATTGTTTGGAATTGAGAAATACGAGATGACGTTTGCGAAACATTCAAAAGAAGGCTTGGGAAAGAAATATGTGAACGAACCAGAATTGTGGATCAAGACAGAGAACCAAGTGCGAGAAGCATTGGTAAATATGAAGGTCCCCTTCAAAGAAGTGGAGGACGAAGCAGCATTCTACGGACCGAAGATCGACGTGCAGATTTGGTCAGCGATTGGACGAGAGTTCACCATTGCGACAAACCAACTCGACTTCGCGGTTCCAAAACGATTCGGTCTTACCTACATCGATAAAGATGGAACAGAAAAAACACCGATTTGTATTCACCGTGCACCATTGAGTACCCACGAACGAATGATTGGATTCCTCATCGAGCATTACGCGGGAGCATTCCCAGCGTGGTTGGCACCAGAGCAAGTTCACATTTTGCCAGTGTCAGATAAACACGAGAAATACGCACAAGAAATTCTTGAAAAAATTAAAAAAGCGCACGGTCGAGCAGAACTTCAGGATGCGAGCGAAACCCTCGGAAAACGAATTCGAAATGCCCAGACAAACAAGGTTCCATTCTCTCTCATCATCGGGGATGAAGAAGTGAAGAATAAAAATCTCACCGTCCGAAAGTACGGAGAAGAGAAGGATCAAAAAATGAGTATCGAAGAATTGCGGGACCTGTTGACAAAGAAATGAAACCCACAGCTTAAGCTGTGGGCTGCCGGGACTGTTTGCAAGGACAACTTGACATTTTAACAAAAACAGTCTAAAAACACTTTGTAAAAACAAACATACACACAAAGGATGATAATTCACCCAGTATGTTTTTTATTACACTTCTTTTTGGACTCGCCACATTTATGACTCCAGCGGATGTTCCCGTAGCGATGCATGATTCTGCGCCTGTTCAACGGTCTGTCAGACAACGACTTCGTGTGATACGAACACGACCGTTTCCTTCTGTTTCAACACCGAACTGGGAAGGGCACTTTTCTGCACAGAAATTTCAAAAGACACGAGAAGATCGAATTGCCTTGCTCAAAGTAAAACAGAATGTGAAGAAGGTGCTGTCATCATTTGAACCAGAACAAATTAACGTTCTCAAGAATTTGGTAATCAAAAATCAAAAACACGCCTCTCGAGGAATGGCGAATAGTAAAAAAATAATTCTTCACACCGAATCCATTGAGACAGATGATGAAATGGTTTCGGTACTCATTCACGAGCTTGGACACGTGACGGATCTTGGAGGACTGAAGAGTATCAATGGAGGCGCGAGCGCTTTTGTTGACAGAACAAAGACATTCTTTAATGATGACCTGAGTGTGGATTTTTATTCTCTTTCGTGGAAAGATTCTGACACTCTAAAAATGGATATCGTACATACAGATTTTGTTTCGGGGTATGCGATGAGCAATTGTTTCGAGGATTTCGCAGAGAGCTTTTTATTCTACAGAATGCATGGAGAGAAGTTTCGATATCTCGGGGAAAGCTCAGATGTGCTGAGCGCGAAATACGACTTCTTCAAGGAGCATGTTTTCGCGGGAAAAGAGTTTCAAACAGAGAAAGAAGTCTCAGCAGAATTTGTCGCTGGAAAGTCATTGGTGTGGGATGCGACCATGTTGGAGTTGTAATCCCCATTCTTTGTCATTCTGAACTTGATTCAGAATCTATTATTGAGTTTGATAATGGATCCCAAATTAAATTTGGGATGACGTAAAAAATAAGAAACGGAAAAAAGAGTGTATAATCCATTCGATGGATTTTTTCTCTAAAGCACATCGCTGGGCACAGATTCTTGGACGTTGTCCGGGGGTGCGAGCGATCTTTTTATCAGGGAGTGTTGCAGAGGGGAGAGGGACGAGGGAATCAGACATTGATTTCTTTATTATCGCGAAATCGGGACAGATATGGACGGCACGATTTTTCGTATTCCTTGTTTTAAAAATATTCAACCAACTGGCCAAACCGCATCACCACAAAGGGAGGATTTGCCCCAATCACTTCATTGCAGATCATCAATTAAAGATTATTGAACAAGATTTGTACTCAGCGAAGCTGTTCACGCACAACAAACCTTTGTATGATCCTGATGAGGTTTATCATGCGTTTGTGCATGCGAACCAAGAGTGGGTAAAGACATTTGGGGAGCGATTTACAATCGAAGAAACGGAAGGACATTCATTCACTCGAAAATCACAGTCTTGGTTCGATAAAATAGTAGCGCCACTTCAAATTTCGAAAATAAAAAAGAACCCTGACTTCACAAAAGAAGGAGCGGTGATACTTCTCTCCGACGATGAGTTACGGTTTCATCCAGAGCCAAAGAATCGACATTTCTCAAAAAGATAATAGACTCCCCGCACAATGTTTTTCCTTCTTGCGGTTCTGGCAATGATTGCGTATTCCGTACAAGGAACACTCATCTCTCATCATGCGCGGAAACATGATGGATTGTCGATTTCGATTTATCGGAATTTGTCGCTGGCCGTTACGATGATTCCACTTTTGTTTCTCGCTTCGAGAGAAAGTTTTGCTTCGTTGCAGGACACGCAAGTTATTATTGAGTTTCTCATTGCAGGAGCAACGGGGGCTTCAGCGTTGGCATTGAGTTTGTGGGCTGTTAAGTTTTTACCCGTGGGAATAAAAACGGTTTTTGGAAGACTCTTTAGTGTGGTTATAGTTTTCATTTTAGGATTTGTCTTTTTTGGAGAAATTCCATTTTGGGAAGAACTCTTTTTTGTGACGCTCATCCTCATAGCGGGTGGGTGTTTGGCGATGCAAAAAAATAAATTTGAACACTTAGACAACAACGTTACCAAAGGGGTTCTCATAACATTTGTGTCAGCGGTTTTAGCAGGATTTTCGTTTTACTTCATGAGTAAATTGTCACGAGAAATCGATCCATTTCTTTCTGGGTATGTATGGGAAACATTGATTGGATTGTTCGCGCTTTTGTTTGGGATCCTTCGTTCAGGAATAGGGCACACAAAAATCGCAAAAATCTCTTGGAAAGAATTTGGAGTTATTACACTTGTTTCTTGGCCAACATTAGTTGGAACAGGGGCTTTTGCCTATGCCGTCACGCTCGGTCCAATGGGGATTGTGAATGCGATCGGAGCGGGGGGAATCTTGGTTTCCATCCTCATCGCACACTTCCTCTACAACGAAAAACTCATCCGTTCACAATTGTTCTGGGTGCTCGTGATTTTGGTCGGACTCGTGGGACTGAAGTTGATGGGAAGCTAGGCTTCCAAGATTCCTACTAATTCAGAAAGGTTTTTCAACGTGCAATCAACTTCGGGAAATTTAAGGTGTTCAGTCATTCCATTGGGAATAATGTAGCACGTCATTCCTGCCGCCTTTGCGGCGATTGCTCCACGAGGGGAGTCTTCGATGACCAAACATTCCTCTGGTTTGACTCTCATCATTTCTGCCGTGTGGAGATACGGATCAGGGAAAGGTTTTGATCGTTCGTAGGTTTCTCGTGCATTACAGATTTCAAAGAAATCCTTAATTCCCGTTTGTTCAAATTTCACATCGATTTCTTTTTGACTGGATCCCGTCACTAACCCCAATCGGAATTTTCCTTGAAGTGTTTTAAGTACATCAATTGTTTCCGGAAACAACTGTGTGTCAGTAAGGAAAAGTCTCAAATATGTATCACGCCATCGGAGCTGAACGACCCTTGCTTTTTCTTCAGAATATCCTTGTTCTTCAACGAGATAATGCCATGCTCCACGATTGTTGTAGAGCGTGTAATGGGCGTACATTTCCTCCGTGTATTCAAATCCTTCCTCCGCCAACGTATCTCGACAGGCAAAGAAATAAAGTTTCTCAGTGTCCATGAGAATCCCGTCGTTGTCGAAGAGGATAGCTTTAAATTTTGTCATTATTATTCCCACTCAATGGTTCCTGGTGGTTTACTCGTTACGTCCAAAAATACGGCTGAAATTTCTGTATCCTGAAGAATCTCGTTTGAAACTTTCTCAAAGAATTCCCACGGGAGTTTCCCCACGCTCGCACTCATCGCATCAATCGAATCAATCGGTCGAAGGACAATGGACTCTTTCCCAGTTTCATTAAAAGAAATCGGCAAGAGCACTGTTGGGAATTGCCAGACTTTTTCATACAAATCCATTTCCCGTAACGTCCGAGTGACGATGTCATCTGCCTTTTGCAACAACTGCACTCGCTTAACAGACATGTCTGTTTTCCATACCTTTGTCTGCCGGATATTCCCACTAAAGTTCTGCCCCAGCGGGAAGATGCATCGATTGATATCTTTGTAATGATTAATCAGACGCGTGGCGTGTTTCTCCAAATTCTCCAACGTCTTCTCTCCCGGAAGTTTGGTAATAATTGCGGGATGCTTATAGGTTCTGAAATCTCCTTGAACACCGACTGATTTAATCGGCAACACGATGAATGGTTTTTTGTTTTCCTGCAGTGTGAATCCAGAAACTTTATTCACCAACGGTTCATCGATTGTCTTATCGCTACACAAAATTCTCACTCCCAGACCAGGACCTGGGAACGGATGTCGCCACACGAGGTCGTGCGGGAGTCCGAGATGTTCCCCCAGACGTCGTACCTCGTCTTTGTAGAGCTCTTTGATCGGTTCTATGATCTTTCCCGCATCAATCAATTTCTGCACTTCAGGGGCCCTATTATGATGGGTTTTGATCTTTGACGCGTGTTTGGTTCCTCCCGTTTCAATCGTATCCGGATAAATCGTTCCCTGTGCCAAAATCCAATTCTCATGAAGGTCTTGTTCGGTGAAAAATTTATTTTGAACATCCAGAAATGAATGACCAATAATCTCTCGTTTTTTCTCAGGATCAGCTTCGCCCTTGAGTTTCCCCAAGAAATAATCACCTTCCCTCAATGTCGTCAGATCAGCGCCGATAGCACGGACAGACGTCTCCACTTCCTTGACTTCGCCTTGTCGCATCATTCCCGTATCGACGAAGAGTCCTTTGACTCGGTTTGCTCCAAAGATCTTCGTTAACAGCGCAAATGACACCGTCGAATCAACTCCTCCTGAAACAAAGAGGAAGACGTTTTTATCGCCGACCACTTCTTTTAGATTTTTCTCTTGTTCTTCAAAGAATTTCTCAACGCTCCAATCGCGAGAACATTCGCAGATATCCAAGAAGTTTTGGAACATCGTATCTCCAAATTCTGTATGGGTTACTTCTCCGTGAAATTGAAATGAAAAGAAATTTCTCTTCTCGTCCCACGCAGCAGCTGTCGCGCAGTGAGGAGTGCTTCCGCAAATCTCAAATCCAGGAGCAAATTCTCCCACCGCGTCCACATGATTCATCCACACAGTGGAGACAGCGGGCACGCCTTTGAAAATTGGGCATTTTTCGTCTTGGGTAAATTCTGATCGTCCAAATTCTCCCGTCGTTCCGGGAGCCACCGTCCCGCCCAGTGCATGAGCGAAATATTGATGTCCGTAGCAGAGTCCCAACACTGGTTTCCCCAGTTCAAAGATTGCGGGGTCCGTAGAAGGGGAGTCATCGGCAAAGACGCTCTGAGGCCCTCCCGAAAGAATAATTCCTTTAATGTTGTCATCGTTTAAATTCTCAGCATTGGCTTCATCGGGTGACATGATTTCCGCCAGTACGTTCAACCGTCTGATTCTACTCGCGATCAAGTGTGCGTATTGTCCTCCGAAATCCAAGATGATAATTTTCTCGTGCATTGTGCAGTCATTATAAGGGAAAAGAGGGAATGTTCAACTGGGTCCCACACTCTCTTCATCCTCTAATTTAATTAGAGGATCCAGCGGGAGAAAAGACTGGATCCTTTAGTCAAGCTAAAGGATGAGGGGGAAATGAATGATTGACTTTATGTGGAGTTTGTACTAGAAGAGGAGCTAATGAGTGACGAATTAGAAAATTCTAAAAACAATGAAGGGCTTTTGATTGGGGAAGCACTTGAAGAATGGAAGTTGGACATGAGACAGCAACTTGAACGACTTGAAGGGAAAGAAAAACGAGTTCATCCCACAAAAAAAACAGATTTTTTAAGACTTCTTGATGCTGTTGAGTTTCGACTTGATATGCGGGTAGGGGTGAATGTGGCAGAAAGAAAAGAAACAGAATCATTTTTAAAAGAGGCACGCGCAATATTGTGTTTTGATCCTGCTAAAGATACAAAGCAAAAAGTAGAAACAGAAATTGATAAAGCTAAGCCTGAGTCTTAAACTTCTTCACCCAGTAACTCAAATACAAGAATGGTGTGTCGATAAACGCGACCACGACTTTGATAATGTAGGTCGCAATTGCCACAGACCAGAAAATTTCTGTTGAGATCACGCCTTCAAAAGGAAGCCATGAAAATGTTGTCAGTCCAACCGCGGTGAAGATGAGTGTGTCGATTGCTTGGGAAATCAACGTTGATCCGTTGTTTCGGAGAAAGAGGAATTTATCTCCCGTCCATTGTTTGATTTTTGTAAACGCCCAGACATCGAAGCTCTGCGCAATCGCATATGCCAACATTGATCCAAGCAGAATTCTCGGTGTGACGGAGAATAATGTTTCCAGTGATGGGTGTGCAAAATCAAATGCATTCGGACCGAAGGCGAGCAGTACCTGCGTCGCAACGACAAAGACGGCTGAGGTCAGAAACCCAACGATGACGGCTTTGAAGGCTTCTTTTTTCCCATAGTGTTCCGACAAGATATCGGTCAGCAAGAACATCGATCCATAGAGTGCATTTCCCCCGGTGACGACAAATCCAAACAGTGTGAATTGCTTCAAGACAAAGATGTTCATCAAGATGCTGTACACCGCGATAAGAATGAAGATGTACATCTTCCCAAATCGAAAAGCCGTGAGTCCGAGTCCGAGAAGAAAGGCCGAGAAACCGAGAAAAAGAATTTCGTTCATCGGGAGAGAGTGTATCGCATCATCACATCGCTATCTAATTCTTTTGTTTCGATGAGTGTAAAATTTTCAAGTGACACTTCATCGGTGAATGTGCTTTTTCCTGTGCCCGCAATGCGCGGTGCGGTGAAGAGAATGATTTCATTTACCAGCCCTTCTTGAAGGAGCTTCGTGCACATCTGGGCCCCACATTCAGTGAGGATCGAATCAATGCCTTGTGCGTAACATTTTTCAAGCGTTTTTTTCAAATCTTGATTGGGAAATGTGTGTACTTCTCGATCATCGATTGTAAAAATTTTCGCCTTCTCATTTACTGGTCTGTCACCAAGAACGATGAGATCAGGGTTTGAAAACGGTCGGTGGAAGTTTTCTAATCGAACGTTCAGCAATGGATCATCGATGCGTACGGTTTCCGTCGTTGTGAGGATTGCGCGGTACTCAGCACGGAGCTGGTGGACGAGATTCCTTGATTTTGAATTAGAAATAAACCCGGGTTCTGGGTTCTTTGAACCCGGGTTTGAATGGAATATTTTTCCGTCTAAACTCTGCGCCAACTTCAATGTGAGGTAGGGACGCTTCTGTCTAAAAGATTGAACAAAAAATATGTTCAATAATCCACTCTTCTCATGATTCACGACTTCTACATCAATTCCTGCGTTTCGTAACTTCTCCACACTCTGTCCGTTAAACTTAGGATCGAGACAGCCGATGATGACTTTCTTCGGTTTCACTTCGATCAAGAGGTCAGCGCAAGACGGGGTCTTCTTTCCATCGAAATGGTCGCAGGGTTCAAGCGTGAGGTAGATTTCACATTCGGATACGTATCCTTTGGGATACGTATCCAGCGCGGAGACCTCCGCATGCGGTCCTCCAAATTTCTCATGAACGCCTTCCGACACAATCTCTCCATCACGAACAACCACGCATCCTACGCGAGGATTAGGGCTGGTGAGATGAGGATCCACCTGTTGTGCGATTTTGACGGCATGATCGAGGAAGTCCATTTTTTAATCTTGTCATGCTGAACTTGTTTCAGCATCAAACCAACGGTTGTTATTGTACATAATTGACAGTCAGATTCTGAAATAAATTCAGAATGACAAAAGGATATTAAGAATTTTTTAGAAGATACTTACCAAGTATATCAAATTCAATATTCACGTAGTCACCCACGTTCTTTGCGTGCAGATTGGTCTCATCCATCGTGTAGGGGAGAATGGAAACTTCAAACCATTGCTCGTATTCCGCGGACACCGTCAACGAGATTCCTTCCACTGCCACTGATCCTTTTTCGACGATCAATTTTTCATTCTCTTTTTTTATTCCAATGCGGAAAATCCAGTAATCGGACATCTTTTCTAATTTCAAAATCTCACCCACCTGATCGATATGTCCGGTTACGTTGTGCCCAGAATTTCTTTCTCCGATCCGAGCGGATCGTTCCAAGTTCACTGCATCTCCTTCCGCAGAATCACCAAACACAGTGCGGTTCCGCGACTCCTCCATCATCTCGATGACAAACGTTGAGGGAGTTTGTTCAAGTACCGTCATGCACGCTCCATTCACAGCAATCGATTCGCCAGTTTTAAACGATTCCTCAAAAGCATGCTCGATGGTGAATTTGTTTCCATCAATTTTTTGAATCTTCCCGACCTGCTCAATGATTCCTGTAAACATTAAAATTTATAATCTTCGAGTTGTTTAAACCACATTTGAATTTCTTTGTCACTTCGTTTTCGCGTCATCCCCAAGCTTTGTAAATTAACTTTCTTAATTCCACAGTAATTGAAGATGTGTTTAAGGAGGTGATAGACGTGGTTCTTTCCTGGGAAGAGACGGTAATACCACATCGGACCATCGGCTGTGCAGACCACGAGAACTTTCTTTGCTTTCAAAAGTCCCTTCGGGCCAGCGGTTGGGAGCGTTGTACCAAGATTAAATTTCTCAACAGCTTTTTTATTAAACTCGATTGGTACAAATTCAAAGAAATACTTCGATTGCACTACACCGTCCAAGAAAGATTTCAAAGGACCGGGTGCGCCAAAGTTCCACATCGGTGAACAAAAGACAATTGCGTGAGCGTCCACCATCGCATCTCGTGGAGCCGTGAAGTGCTCAGGGAATCCGTGCTTCAGTGGATTGTCTTTTAGTGCCTCAAAATCATGCGCTTCAAATCGCACCACCTCAAACCCTTGCTTCTTCACCCCTTTCTCGACAGCGTCTGCATTTGCATGACAGAGACTCTCTTTTTCTGGGTGCGCGGTAACGATCACAATTTTCTTCATGGGAAACTTCATGGGAAAGAAGAGTAACAAAAAGTTGAAATATTTCAAAAAATTTGCACAATCTACCCGTTCTTATGGCGCCATCGTCTAGTGGTTAGGACACAGGATTCTCATTCCTGCAACAGGGGTTCGATTCCCCTTGGCGCTACCAAAGCATTTTCATTCTTTTCGAATGTCTCTTTAAGCTGAATAACAGGGGATATTTTGAGTGTTCCACTCTTGATCGCTTCAAGCGTTGGAGTTTCTTCAAATATCAATTCCCAAAATCCTTGCAAAAGTGCTTGATCATCAGCTCCAAGAACTAATTCATCAAGGTGTTCCACAAAGTGTCGAACATACTTCATAATCTTGATTACATCCTTTTCTGTGTACTCTTTTTTATTCCGTTCTCCTTCAAGAGTTTTAATCTCATTCACAATATCTTCATAGTCTAATTCTTTTTGTTTTATCAAGTCAGGGTTTGAAAGAAGATCAATCTTGTTCGAGATTGTTTTCGCCTTTTCTCTTAGTTCGTTAATTTGTTCCCCTGAATTTATGAGTTCTTGATTAAGTGTCCGCAATTGCATGAGCCAAAGTTCTTTAATTCCCAGTTCTAAAAGATTTGCAAAGGGAGGAGCAAATATCATACCGCTCAAACGCTTCTTGAGAAGGCTTTCTAGCTCTTTTCCTCCCATAGAGACCCTCTTGTGTCCTCTTGAACAATGATAGGCCGGAAATCGCTTCCCTGACTTCCCCTTGGAAGCACTTCCTTTAAGAGGTTTTTGACATTCAGAACAACGTATCAACTTTTTGAAACGGTATTCAGGATTTTCTTTCATGTATAGGCGTTTCTTTCCTTTCTTTACATTTAATAATTGCCATCCACTTGGAGAAGTAGAGCTCTTAATGATTTTATACTTTTGTTGGTTTGCTTTATTCCATAAATCCAAAGGAACAATATGGGCATGTTGAGCTTTTACAAGATGTCCCCACGTCCACTTTTCACATTTAAACCCTGCGTAAGACACACTTTCAATAAGTTCCCACATTCTGCGTGGAGTGAGCTTATTACCGCCCGTCTTTCCAATAATACGTATGTGCTCTTTATTCCACTTATTCCGTTCTCTCGTTTTAAACCCCTTTCTATTTAACCTCTCACAAATTTTCAGAGGATCCACCGCCCTGACAGTTAATTCATACATCTCTCTCAAAAACTGAGCTTCTGTGGGAACTATCTCTCGAATAGTCTTTTTCTTTCCGGTTTCCTCAATCCTTATTTTGCTATTTCTAAAGCCGTAATTTGCTCCACGTGCTTCATAACCTTTTTGAATATTTCCGATCTGAGGCTTTATCGTACGAAGCAATATTTTTCGAGCTTCATTTTCTGCCTCATGTGCCTTCTGTATTTCTGCACCTTCACTAGGACTTGCATTGCTCCAGTCATATTCAAAATCTTTACCAAAAGCCCCTCCTGTCCCCTCTAGAGAGTTTCTTTTTCTTTGTATGACTCCTGCTACGTCTACAAGCTCAACGCCTATTTTATCAAGTTCTTTTGTTATCCGTAAATAATGACCAGCGCCCGCCCTTGTTAGGCGATCAATATCCCATATATAAATTCTTTCTATCTTTGAGGTTTCTCTTGCGTAATCAATCATTTTCTCAAATACAGGGCGATGTTCATTTCGTCCAGATCCCGTTTCTCTGTAAATCTTGATTTCGTTAGTAGAATACCCTTCTTTTTTTGCAAGCTGAGTACACGCTTTTATTTGATCTTCGACACTTTCGCCCTGCGTTTGCTTGGTTGTAGAAATTCGAGGATAAATAAGTACTCTAATTGTCATATTATTTTTTTCTCTAAAGCTCTATCAATGAAGTGATTTCCTAAATTATACAATTGCCTCACAAACAGTTCTTTTTGCTCGTTTGTAAGCTGTAATAATTCTAAATCTTCTTTGCCTTTTTTCATAATTTTAGTACGGAATTTTTCATAGCTAGTATCACAAAAAGACCCGATTTCATCAGGTTTTTTTGATTTTGCTATCGTAATACGAAAGTCCATAACAAGCGTCTCAAGACGAAAAAACTCTAAAAGATAAAAAGCCTTTGGGTCTTAATAAAACCCAAATGATTTGTTTTTATTTTCCAGCTTTTAACAATTCTTGCGGCAACCTGAAACGGCAGACAAAAAACGGAATTAAGCGGAGGATTGATCGGACGGATAAATCGGGCAATTGGCTGGCTTGTCGGACTTGTCGGTCGGGTCAATAAACGGCAATATTCGGTCTCAAACAGCGGTCACAGTGGCAGCTTAAATGATTTAAAACCAATTATTGGAAACACCAAAGAACACCCGCACTATAGCATGAAAAAAATATTTTTAAAGTATTTCCTCGCGCGCGCGTATTGGGCATGAAATTATTTAAGAGGGCTATTAAAACAATCGTCTACTACCTTTTTGCATAATTGGTAAAGCCCGTTTCGTATTTCCTCTAATTCTTTGTCACTCAGAATATCTCCAGTATTTCCCAATATTTTTCTACATTCTTGGATAGAGATCATAGTTGTTTTTTTAAGCTTTTTATTTATTGAAACCCTTTGATACACTAAACGAATCTTTGTCCCTCGCGCGCGCGTACTGTTCGTGAAATCTTTAAGAAAAGCTACTTTTTCACTCTATAAAAGCTTTTCCTAGCGCCAAGTTTGATACTCTTCTATTGCTTCAACCTGATCACAAAGACTTCCAAATTCAGGAAAAAAGAGTGAGCAGTGTGATCGAACAAGAGAATTAAGCAAAGAAATAAATAATAGAAAAACAAATAAAACCATTAAAAGTCGGAATCGAGCTTTCCAAAACATCTCAAAAAGCCCCAAAAACACAAGTCTCCACATTAAAAACTCAGATCGCACAGGCCACCAAAATCGAGTAAGAAAATTCATACGCAGTTGGAACATGGAAACATTTAGTGGTTTAAAATGTCTAATTATGAAAGCTCTTTTTTTTTAGAAGTAATATAGAATTTTTTTCGCATAAAAAGGGTTGTGATAAAAAACCCCCAAGTGATAACAACCGAGACGAGTGAAAATTTGTCATAAAAATCATACACATAATTTGAAAGAAAAACTGCATCTAATACGGCATAACAAAGATGAAAGAATAATAAAGGTATTATAAAATACAAAGATCCTGCATGAATGTTTATCGCAATTCTCATAAAGCGAGGAATGGTAACGTTATCCATAAAATAAAAAATTAAGAAATAGGATTTATAAAGTCGCTTCACTATTCAAAAAAGGGGAGAAGGACCGTTGCACCTAACAGTTCTTCCTTGCGGAATACCTACTAGACGGGCTTCTCCCCATTCCTGTAGGCATTCCAAAACGAAAAATTCCGCTTATCAAAAAAACTGTAGGTGCGTTTAAATTCAAGCACCTTGACTTAACTTTGTCAAAAGAAATAATCAATGTGAAGCATTTATAATTTGTATTATGCCTGAAGAATCTGATGAAAAATGTCCGATATGTTTAAGAACCTCTGGAGTTAGTGTGGAGAGTCAGGGATGGTCAAGACGTATTCAATGTTCAACTTGTGGAAAATTCTATGTATCGGAAGAATTGTATGACTTCACTCTAGAAAGACTAGGAAGTGGTTTTGAAAAGTATTCTAAAAATAGATTTATCCTTCAAGGAGGACTTCGAGAAAAGATATCTCCCGATGGGAAAAGACCCATTTTTCTAACCATAAAGAAAAGTAGTCCCAAGGATACAGATGATGTTTATGCTATCTCTATGGAGGACTATTTAGAACTTCTTTCTCCAATTCCGCAAAACCCCTCTCAAAAAATAGATAAATTGTTATCTAATTTGGAGAAGATGTCTGCAGGAAGTTATGGTCATCTTTTTCAATTGAATTTTGAGACTGACTACCCATTGGCATATGCTAGAGATGTGGCAGAATTTTCATTTCTTTTGAGTGCCATGAATGAAAAAGGTCTTTTTGATATGACCAGTAAGTCAAATGTGGGATGGCATTTTCGACTTTCTATTGATGCTTGGGAAAGGATCGAGGAAAACAAAAATAAGCGGATTAAACTTTATCAAGGATTTGTGGCCTGTTGGTTTGCTGACAAACACGATCTTTTTAGAAAAGCTATAGAAAGAGGAATTAAGAATGCAGGATACGAACCGCTTTCAATAAAAGAAAAAAATTATCCTGAAACAGTATTATCAAAAGCTCTAGGAGAAATAAGAAAAAGTAGATTTGTAGTAATAGATTTCACGGGACAAAGGGATACTGTTTTTGTCGAATTTGGTTTTGCTTTGGGACAAGGACTTGAAACTATCCTAGTAATCAATAAAAATGACTGGAAAAACCTAAAAGAATTCTATGTCACAAACTACAATGTCCGACGATACTCTGATGAGAAAGACCTTGAAGGAATAGTAGAAACTGCAATTTTGGAACGAGTGGAAGCCCCTTTATGTGACTAGGACATCAGGAACATATCAATCGGTACATAAACTACATCCTTTTCGATATTTATTGCCAGTGGCTTCTTGGACACCACCAATCCATATGGACTTTTCCCTTCGTCTAAAATTTTTCTTACCTGTCGTTCGTCTTTTGATGTACCCCAACTTGCCTCAAGAGGGATTATTCCTTTTTCCGTAAGAATGCAAAAGTCTGGCATCTCTTCCCTTGTATCATAGCCAAAATCTAATAGTCTAGGATTGGGCTTAACCTTGATCGCCTTGTGTAAGTAAAGTGCACACACGTCTTCTAAAAGAATTCCAATCGCTTCGGGTTGAAGTAAGCCAGCAATTGAGAGTAGAGCCGCCCTATATGCTGGAGAATAAAAATGATAACGAGTTATTTTTCTCAAAGACCCTGTGGCAGATCCAACTTGCGGCTTAACTGGCAACAGAATGTCTGCCAGGATAAAGGCCTCAAAAATCTTACTAACGATTGGTGCTGATATCCCTGTTGTGTCTGAAATTTTATTAAGACTTATCACGCCTTGTGAGTTCGCCACGAGCAATAACATTCTAATTGCCGATTGCAATGATTTAGATGAAAAGTTGTCGTATTTTGGTAAGTCTTTATTAACGATTTGCTCCAGCGTCCTTGAAACTCGTCTAAATACTTCATTATTACTATCAAATAGGATAGTGAATGGAAGAGTTCCTCTGAATATATATTGCTTAATATCTTCCTCTGAAAAATCTTCAAAATATTCCGACACTTTTTCTTTGTAGCCCAGTAGTTTTGTATAACATTCTGTAGCGCTAGAACTCAAATAAAGTGCGTCTTCAATTTCATTTTTAAGACCTTTTATGGGCCACTTTTGCTCCTTAAGCATTCTGTATTCCGACAACCCCATGGGGACCATCTGTTCTATGTGCACTCTTCGGGTAATATCTGGATTCACTTGTAAAGAAATTGCACTTGATCCTGTACAGATAATAAGAACATTCTCTGAAAACTCATACACTCCTTTGAGTTGCGCCATCCAGCTATCATCTACGTGAACTTCATCAATCATTAAAACAAATGGCGTTTTTCTTTCCGAAAAGTTTCCATATTCTTTTTGAATTGCAATCAGTAGATCCTTTAGAGATGCTCCTGTAAACTCTTTTGCATGATCTAAAGCAAAATATAATACGTCTTCTTGTGGAATCCTCCCTTCTGATATCAGATATTCTCTCAATTGAGCCAGCATTGTAGTTTTACCAGTTCCACGAGCACCTGGAATTATCATCCACGATATATCCCTCCTTCCTTCATAAAATTTTTGAACTAAGCTCTTGAGACGAAAGCAGGCAAAACGGTGTGGGTGGGGGTTTCCTTCCGCAGAAGTCAACATTGAGGAAAGTTTTACACTTCCCCTTTGTGACCATTCTTTGATGTATGCACATATTCCTTCTTCTGATTCCATGATATCGTTGCTTATAATTCTATTTTATAGCACATAGTTCTTACTGTAAATTCTATTTTATAGCAAGTGTTTTTTGGCTCCAGAAAGCCGCATCATCCATAAATTATTTTATGTGCAATTTTTACTAAAAAATGTCGTTTTATCTGGAACGGAATTATTCTTTTTTTCCACTCCTTATGGGGTAATAAAATTAAACGCTTTATTGCCCATGGATTGCCTTTCAAAAGCCCACTCCAAAACCTCTCCCCATCGTTTTAGTTCATTTACAAGGGTGTTCCACTTTAATCCGCTTAGTTCTGCCATCGACAAAGCCGATATACCCAAAGGGTGTAGCGGATTTTTCGAATTACGGAGTAATGGAATCGAATCCGGGTTCGCCCTTCTGATTTTTTGTATCACAAAAAACAGATTCCCCTTGGCGCTGCCAGTGAAAATTTATTTAGATAGCTTATTTTTGTATACAACTCCTCGGTGCTCCACCCAAGCGACAAAAATAGTATTTTTTTCTTTTTCTTGAAAAATTATTCGATAGATTCCTACTCGTAATTTTTGATAGTTTTGGAGTGGTTTTCGTAAAAAAAGCCCTTTTACTTCGCCACTTGCTAGAGATTCTATTTTTGCTTTTATTCTTTTTTTTATGCTTGAATCAAGCTCCAAGATATTCTTTTTTGCAACGGAGGAATACAATACTTTTTTCATTCTCCAAATACATCGTCATGAGAATAGACATTGCCACTCTTCCAATCTTTCTCAGACTGAACTAATGCTTTCATTGTTTCTGTATTTGAGAGTGTTGTAATGGTTTCTTCATACGCTTCAATTTCTTCTGGTGAAATAACCATCGCTTTCGAAGTTCCATTTACGGTAATCACAATCCGATTAAATTCTTCGCTTACAGATTTTACTATCTGAGGAAGTTTTATTCGTACGTTACTGAGCGAAAGTGTTGTCATTTTTAATTATGTACAGAATCATGTACATTATATTGAAGTGTCACAAAAAAAGCAAGTGTTTTATCTCATGTAAATTTAATATTCTTTACACCTCCTGAAACGCTGCGATAATCGCCTGCCGTTCTGTCGGGCCTTTTTTCATTATAAAGCTTCCCACGACTACAATGTCGGCTCCGGCTTCTTTTAGTTGTCCCACGTTGATCAACGTGACGCCTCCATCAACTTCAATTTCTCCTTCGAACCCTCGGCTCCGGAGCGCTTTAATTTTATCCAAACTTTCGGGCATCCATGATTGCCCGCCCATTCCCGCTTTGACCGACATGACGAGAATTTTTTCAACCTCTTTCAAAATTGTATCCGACAGGGCATCATCGCCCGTGAATCCATCAATACAAACACCCGCTTTAATCCCTCGTGTTTTCAAATCTTCAAACAATTTCAGCGTCGCATCTTCGTCCTGCGTTTCAATGTGAAATGTAATTCCAATGACGCCGAGTTTTTCAAATTCATCAAAAAAACTTTTCGGGTCATTTACCATCAGATGCGCCTCGATATTTACCGGAAACTCAATGGCTTCCATTTCTGCGGCTCGGAAAGTCTCTCGTGGAACGTACTGCCCGTCCATTATGTCGAGATGAATTCTGTCGGCACTCGCGATGGAGTTGACTTCACTCTGTAAGGCTTCAAAATCAGCGTCTAAAATCGATGGAGAAATTTTCATTCTGTTCGATTTTATGCTAAAAACCGAAAGAAAAAAATGAAAATTAAAAGATTCTCTCGTCCGAAGAAGAACGCAACAAAGATTCAGGCGATCTGGAAAAAAGTATATCCCCACAATAGAGTGCTCAAATGGGGATTTGGAAGACAGGTAGGATGGCTTATCGCCATGGTATTTTTCGGAGTCGTATTTTATAGCATTGCATTTCTCCCATCAGTAAATAATGCTTCTCAACTCGCATTTGCCGAATCAACGATTATTTACGACCGAGGAGCGCTCGATCTGGAAGAAGATCCCAACGAGCACATTCTCTACGTGATCCACGGAGATGAGAATCGGGAACACATTCCGTTGTCAGAGATTCCACAGCACATGATCGATGCGACGATTTCAATCGAGGATGATTCGTTCTATTCTCACTTTGGATTCGACCTGGGAGGTATTATCAAGGCGGTCATGAATCACTTCTTCAATATCGGAACCTCACGAGGAGGATCGACCATTACTCAGCAATTGGTGAAGAACACGTTTCTTTCTCGAGAAAAAACAATCACTCGAAAATTCAACGAACTCCTGCTTTCTATAAAAGTAGAGATGAATTATTCGAAGGACGAAATTTTGGAATTGTATTTGAACAACATTCCATACGGACATAACTCTCACGGAATTGAGGCGGCGGCAAAAACATTCTTTAATAAATCAGCAAAGGATCTCACGATTGCTGAAGCGACGATTCTCGCTTCGTTGCCAGTGGCGCCAACACGGTTTTCCCCCTACGGATCAAACAAGGATCTCCTCATGGGATACTACGAATATGATGAAGACACGGGAGAAAAAACCTACAAGAAAGGACGAAAAGATTTGGTGTTGCAGAGAATGTTGGATTTGAAAAAGATTACCTTTGAAGAATTTAAAACTGCATGGGCAGAAGCGAAAGAGATTGAGTTCACCCAATACCGAACGGATATTAAAGCACCGCATTTTGTATTCTACGTACGAGAACGACTGGAAGAAAAGTACGGGAAAGAATTTCTCAAAAACGGGGGATTGCGAATTTACACAACACTCGATCACGATTTGCAAAACATGGCAGAGGAAATTGTTGAGCTGAAATCTCCGCACTACGAAGATACGTATGGAGCGAAGAACGTAGCGATGACATCGATCAATCCAGACAACGGACAGATTCTCGCGTACGTGGGAGGAAAGGATTACTTCGATGTTGAGAACGATGGACAAGTGGACGTGCTGACCTCTCGTCGGCAACCAGGGTCTTCTTTCAAACCATTTGTCTACGCGACCGCATTTCAAGAAGGATATTTTCCAGCGACAGTGCTGTTTGATGTCGAGACTGATTTCGGGGGAAATTACCAACCGCAAAACTTTGATGGGGAATTCTCAGGACCGGTGTCCATGCGAGAATCTTTGAACAGAAGTTTGAATATCCCAGCGGTGAAAGCGGCCTATATCGCTGATCCAAAAAATGTTCTCAAAGTGGCAGATAAATTGGGAATTGTTTACGAAGGGGATGCTGAAATGCACGGAGTGGCCTTGGGAATTGGAGTGGCAGAAATTGAACCATTGTCGCACATTGCAGCTTTCCAAGTATTCACGGGAGACGGTTCATATTATGAGCCGACAGCGATTCTCGAAGTACAAAATTCTGATGGAGAAGTGCTGGAATCATTCGATCCAGAAAGAGGAAAGAAAGAAGGGCTCGATGGGGAAATCGCTGGACTCGTGCGACACATTCTTACCGACGAAACGACGCGACCAACGACCGATGGATTCGATTGGAATATCTTACTTCAACTTGATGGACAAAATAACGGTTCCAAAACAGGAACATCGAACCGAAAGATTGAGAATCCAGAATTTGATGAAAAGAAACCGATTGACGAAGAGGATAATCCAGAATTGATTACCGCGCCTGGAGACTCATGGACGATTGGATTTACGCCTCACCTTGTTACCGGAGTTTGGGTCGGAAACAATCGTGGAGAGCCAATGAAACCCGGTGCAACAGGACTGGCGGTAGCGGCTCCGATTTGGAAACGATTCATGAACGATGCACACACCTTCCTCATTGAAGAAAAAGGCTCGGATCCTGAAAAGCTCTACAACGAACCGACACCGCTCGAAACACGGCAAGTGAATAAATACTCAGGAAAGATTGCTTCTGAGCTCACACCGCCGAAACTCGTGCGTGAGGAGGTGTTTGCTTCCTTTGCTATCCCCACAGACCTAGATGACTCTGTGAAAATGATTGAAATTGATAAGATCTCTGGACGACCAGCAACGCAGTTCACACCCTTTTATTCACGAACGAGAAAGTATGCGCTGACAGGGCTTGAGTCAGTGAAACCAAAAATGCCAAACTGGCAGAATCCCGTTACGGAATGGATTGAAACGCATCCGAAATTCATGACTTCACTGGGATCGATTATGGATGAGGATCCGAAAGACATAAGTACATTCAGTAGAATGACCTCTCGTCTTAATAAATCTCCGGATGATGTGCACAACCGATTTACACAGCAGAATGCACCAGATATAGAAATTATTTCGCCTCGAAATAATGGGGCGCTTGCTCGTGGGCAAGTGGAAATCAATGTTTCGGTTTCTGCGAAATATGGAATCAAAGCAGTTGAATATTACTTTGATGAGCAACTCGTTGCGGATGGGACTCGGTACCCGTGGACAGGGGTTTTTAAAATCCCAACATCGATTGATTTTGGAACGAAGCACGTTCTCAAAGCCGTCGCGATTGATGAACTCTTTCACACGACGGAGCACGAGATTGAAATCGAAATCGCAACCGATACAGCCGGACCAGAAATTGTTTTCCTCGGACCGGTGGGACGACAAAAAATTCCGATCGATTCACAGATACAAGTATTGGTGGACGTTCGTGATGGGATGTCTGGCGTGAAGGTTGTAGAATTCTTCCTTGATGATGAGAGTTTGGGATTTCAAGAAAAAGCACCGTATCAGACTTCAATCCACACGAGTATGGATTTAGGAATCCATCAGTTGGCCGTGAAAGCGTGGGACTTCCATGGGAACACCACAACCAAGTCTATTCCGATCACCTACGAACGACAGCGTATGATGAGTACGAATTTCCCAGAAATTAGTGATGTTGTTTCGTATCGAAGCTCTGTCTCTGTGGATGTACGAGTTCCGTCTGCAAAAGAAGTAGAATGGGTTGAGCTCTTTGCAGAACAGAATGACAAGATTGTCTATGCGCAAAAAATAGATGATCCGACGCAGTACTTGCAATTTCAAATGCTCAGGAATATAACGGGAAAGACGCAACTAAAACTCGTAACAAAATTCCGAGATAAACGTAAAGTATATGAGAGCCCTATAAAGACAATTAATCTCTAAATGGATTTTTTACTCCTTGGATTCGGTGTCATTCTCATGATGGGAGGATTCTTTCTTCTCTGTCGAGGGAAAAAGAAAAAACTCGGGAGAGAGGATTTTAATGTTTTTTCGCATAAGATTCAGAACACCCATCCACTCGATCCAGCACACGCCCTGATGGAGTCTCACAAGCTGTTTGTGGCGGCTGTGGCGACAATGTTTCCAGAGAAAAAGATGACGGCTGCAGAGACGCTCAGTCAGGTGGCAAAGAAATTTAAAAATGAACACGACGTGTGGAAGTTTCATCATTTGCGAAACCGAATTGCACATGAAACCGATATGAAGATTTCTTTTGATCAATCACAAGAGGCTCGGAAAGCTTTTATTCGAGCGTTGAAGAATCTAACGAAATAATACCCCTGTCATTCCGATTCCCCGATTTCTCGAGGACAGGCTCCGCGGAGGAATCCCTTCTTTTATTTGAGTATGATATCGGTAGGGTTGTTCTTTTTATAACTAAAAAGAACCAAAAAGTTTTGGTGACGAGAAAACTCGCTAACTTTTCATAGCACAAAATTGCCGAGTCCCATTGACGCTCAAACACTTCCCGTCCCCAAGCCCCCAAAGGATAGCACTTTTAAAACAGTTGAACACATTCATTGTTCAACTATACCGCAGGGAACTCATAATCCGCGTGGAATTGTTCTTGTGGAGTTGATTCTTTCAATACCTCCAACAGCACTTGTTCACTGTTCTCAAAAGAATGGTCGAATGTTTTCTCAATCTTTTCTTGTTTCTCAGGAGGGAGCAACCCGACAAACATCGGTTGTTCAAATTTTACAATCGCTTCATCAATCGTAATTCGTTCAAGATCTTCACCATCAACAAAAAATACACCATCAGAAAAAGAGTTCAGCAGGAAATCTTCAGAACCAATAATTTTTTCAATCCACGTGTCAGCACGGACTTGATGAACGGGGATAGCGTGAGCGACACTGATCGCGTTCAAAATTCCTCCACCAGCTCTCAGACTTGAAAAACCACCAGGCCCCGTAATACCTCCACAAAATGTAATTTCCGCTTCGTGCTTCTGTAAAAATTCAAACATCTCGCTTCCATCGAGTTTCCGATTCTCCCAATTTTTTTTCTCAATCAAATTATCCGCTTCATCAAAAAGCACACAGAAATGAGGATCGACAGCAGTGTTGAGGATGAATTTCACGTTCACACTCTACTTATCAGAGCAATTTCGTAAAATATTTATCAAAGTATTCTCGAGATTCTTCTAATATTTCAATTAACTTCGTATCATCACCTTCGTGAAGATTCTTTGGAGAAATAACCATTGTGAAATTTCCTTTGAAGTGCTTTTGAGCGAGTTTCTTTAAGAAACTTTCAAGCGGCAGAATCCCTGCTGGAAGGGGGGAATACGGAATGTTTCGGTGAACATTTGAAAGGTATACATGGTGGAGATTGTCTCCCAAAAATTCTACCGTTCGCATCGGTTCTTCTTTATTTGCCCAGAGAGCAGAAAGATCGAGACAAACCCGTCCTTTTTCTCGCAAACTAAACATTGAATTTTCTGGACGATCTGGAAGGACTCCAAACATGGCTTTCGTTTGTACGTTTCTTCGATTCAAGTACAGGTCATATTTTTGACACAACTTCGGCACAACCTCATCAATCCATTTCTTGTATCCAAAGGAGAAACTTTGAGGTGAACTCAGATTCAATGATACTTGTGTGAATTCTCGCACCGTGTGTTGGTAGGCTGCGAAATATTCTCCTTCACTTTTTTGTGGCATAGAAAAAGCCTTAATCGGCATTTCAAATCGTTTTTCGAGTTCCTTCAGATATTCGGGATTTTGTGTATCGAAGTTTCCATTGATGGTAATCTCAACTCCATCAAATCCTGCTTTTTTTGCAAAATCAAAAAATCGTTCAAGTCCGTAATGTGGAAAAGATTGAGAAGAGAGCAATAACATGTTTGTTTTTGTATTAATTTCCTAGAATTATACCTGATATCGGGCGAAAACGCAATTTTTTTTGGGATACGTATCCGGTTTGTTAAATGTGAAGAAATTATAAAATCGTGCGGTTTCCTTCCCCCCACTCTTCTGCATAATCAGAACGATGCTGGCAAAACTCAAGACGCTGTCACTATTCGGACTCTCGGGGGAAGAAGTAGAAATAGAAGTTGATTTGCATCGAGGGTTGCCAGCATTCACTATTGTAGGATTGGCCGACACTGCCGTGCAAGAATCAAAAGAACGGGTTCGCAGTGCAATCAAAAATTCGGGATTTACTTTTCCCAGAGGGCGAGTGTCGGTCAATCTTGCGCCAGCGGATTTGCGCAAAGGCGGTCCTCGGTTTGATCTTCCAATTGCGTTAGGGATTCTTCATCGTACAGGACAGATACGTATCCCCGACAATTGGGATGAAAAGATATTTGTGGGGGAACTGGGATTCGGGGGAGATCTTCGTCCTATTACAGGCATCCTCCCTATTGCGGCTAATTCCGCTGACAGAGGGTTTAAGGAAATCTATGTCCCAGAAGAAAATGCAAACGAAGCGAGTGTCATTGAGGATATTTCAATTTTTCCTGTTTCTTCTTTGCAACAACTCTGTGACCATTTTATTGAAGCCAATGCAATAACACCAACCCCTCCAACAGAGTTAAAAACCATCGATTACCCGCCCACGAGCGAACACGATATGGGACATGTGCGAGGGCAAGAACACGCCAAACGAGCACTCGAGATTGCTGCTGCAGGAGGGCATAATATGCTAATATTAGGGTCTGGAACCATAGTTTCGAGAAGTTTTTAGAATTGAGTAATTTTTACTATCGTCCAATCTTTTTCAGGAATGATATTCTTTCCTTCCTTTTCCTGTTTTGAATACTGAG
>Ga0257125_1001147_pt1 | contig 28776 bp, 22 predicted proteins | sample SI106_200metaG_FD_190183 | JGI IMG/M metagenome (GOLD analysis project Ga0257125, IMG submission 190183) | Marine microbial communities from Saanich Inlet, British Columbia, Canada - SI106_200 | ecosystem: Environmental > Aquatic > Marine > Inlet | place: Canada: British Columbia | collected... | reverse complement strand
AGTTGATAGTATTTTGATTGATGAGGCTCGGACTCCACTTATTATTTCTGCTCCAGCTGAAGAATCAGCTAGTCTATACCAACAGTTTTCTCAAATGGTAACACAACTTGAAGAAAATAAAGATTATAATATCGACGAAAAAATGAAAGCCTGTACTTTGACTGAGGATGGCATTCATAAAATGGAAAAAATATTAGGCGTTGATAATATTTATGAAAGTCATGGTCTGCAAACTGTTCATCATCTAGAACAAGCTCTCAAAGCTCGGACTTTGTTTCAAAAAGATCGTGATTATGTAGTCAAAGATAATGAAGTAGTAATTATTGATGAATTTACTGGTCGTATGATGCAAGGTCGTCGCTACAGTGAGGGCCTACATCAAGCCATCGAAGCCAAAGAAGGCGTCGAGGTCCAAAAAGAAAGCATGACCTTGGCTACTATTACTTTTCAAAATTATTTTCGCATGTATGAAAAACTGGCTGGTATGACAGGAACTGCTGCAACTGAAGCTGAAGAAATGGCCAAAATCTACAATTTAGATGTGGCTATTGTACCAACCAATCGTCCTTTTGCTCGTGATGACATGCGAGATCGCATTTATAAGACTCATCGTGGAAAACTCAAAGCCATTGCCCGAGAAATAGAAACCAAACATAAATCTGGTCAACCAGTCTTGGTCGGTACTATTTCTATTGAAAAAAATGAAGAATTAGGTGCGTTGTTAGAAAAAGCTGGCGTTCCTCATAATTTACTTAATGCAAAATTCCACGAAAAAGAAGCTGAATATATTGCTCAAGCTGGTCGCAAAGGTGCTGTCACTATTGCTACCAATATGGCTGGTCGTGGTGTAGATATTACTCTAGGTGGTGTACCTTTTGACAAAGAAAAACACGAAGAAGTAAAAGCTCTTGGAGGTTTACATGTCTTAGGTACAGAACGACATGAATCTCGCCGTATCGATAATCAGCTCAGAGGTAGAGCTGGTCGTCAAGGTGATCAGGGTTCTTCTCAGTTTTATATTTCATTAGGTGATGATTTGATGCGTATATTTGGTTCTGATCGCATGAAAAGTATGATGGACCGTCTAGGTATTGCTGAAGATACAGCTATCGAAAATAAGATGATCTCTCGTTCTATTGAAGCTGCTCAAAAGAAAGTAGAGGGTCACAACTTTGATATTCGTAAACACCTAGTAGAATATGACGATATTATAAATAAACATCGTCATGTTATTTATACTCAAAGACAAAGTATTTTGGAATTATTTTCTGACGATAAAACAACCGAAATAAAAGATACCTCAGAGTTAACATTTGATTATATTAGTCAAGAAATAGAAAGTGTTGTTTCTTTTCATACTTTAGCTACAAAAAACAATGGTGACTTTGATCCTAAAGAAATAATAGAAACTATCAAGACTATTTTTCCTTTAGAATTTGCAGAAGAGGAAGAAATCAAAAAATTATTAGAAAAAAATAAAAAAAATAATAATCATGAAGAGCGTACTATAGTAATTGATTATATTATTGAGGTTGCTAAAATAAAATACGCTAAACTTACTGAAGAAATCAATGCTAATATTGAATTACCAGAAACCGAAACTCATCAACCAATCCAACTCATAGAACGTGGTATTATTTTACGTAGTATAGATACACTCTGGGTAGAGCATTTGACTGCTATGGACAAACTACGAACTGGCATTGGTCTACAAGGATACGGCCAACGTGATCCTCTAGTAGAGTACAAAAGAGAAGCTTATATACTATTTAATAGTTTATTAGATTCTATTCGCAAACAAATTGTCTATTCTATCTTCAAAGTTGGTATTTCCCGTCGTATGGCTGCAGTACCAGGTGAATCAAACAAAAAATTTGCTGAACAAAAATCTGGTTATTCACCATTTCAAAAACAAGTTGAAGACCGTAAACAAACAGGTCAAGTAATAGAATCCAAACCAAGGGATGAGGCTGGCAAAAAAGTCGGCCGTAATGACCCTTGCCCTTGTGGAAGTGGCAAGAAGTACAAAAAATGCCACGGTCTTGAATCATAATAAATAAAATAACATAAATGCCCAGAGAACTATTACAACCAGAATTTAAATCTCATGAATCTGATGAGACTTCAGAAGAAGCTTCTGTTGTAGAACGTAGTCCGGCAGAAATAAGAGAACTAAAAGAAAAACTAGCTTTTGTAGCCAAAAGTTTGTCTGAAGTTTTTGAATTAAAACTTATTCCTGGGCGTGGCTGGGCAGCTTCATTACCAAAAGAATTTGAAATAGAACGACGAAAATATCCAGAAAAAGATCTAGCAGATTTTGATCCTGCTTTATTAGTGCCCGAGATAATGACTTATCCAGAAAAAGATCTACTGACCAAAAGCGAAGATTATATCTGGGGTGTTTTTCGTCATGAGATTGGTCATTTTCATCACTCTGATTATCATTCACTGTTAAAAGGTCAAGAACTTGCCAAGGGTGAGGGTTATGTATCAAATGATTTTTTTATGGTCTATAATGCTTGGGAAGATGGCCGCTCCAATGAACAAGAAGCTAAAGAATCAGCTACGGCTCGCTTTCGTTTGGGTTGTTATCTCAAAGACAATATATCTGAAGTATTACTCCATAATTTTGAAAAAAGACCCTTACCTATTCAATATGGTTTACTTACTTGGGCCAAAGGCGCTGAGCCATTTATCGAAGATTTTGATTTTGAAGCAATCAGAGAAAAAATCAGCGATGAAGCTGTTTTGGGTGCTTATGAAAATACAGAAGACATTTTGGGAGAATATTTACAAGAAGCAGATGGACGCAAAGCTTTTCAAGATATTCTTTGGGAAAAAGGCTGGCCTATTTTCAAAGAATTGATTGACAAATACTTAGAAGATGAATCTAAAGACGAACACAAAAAAGATCAAGAAAATAATGAAGGAGAAGTCGAGTCAGAAGAAGGTGGAGAAGGTGAAACCGGAGAAGATGGAGAAGGCGAGGGAAAACCAGAACCAATCCCTGATTGGGATGATTTGAGTGATGAACAAAAACAAGAATATATAGACAAAGCTCGTAAAAAACTAAACGAAGAAGAGGCCAAGATTATTGAAATATTAAAACCAAAATCACTAGAAACAGAAGAACAGCCAGATGGTACTATTGAAATAACAATACCCCCTGTAGATCCTGAAGATGTTGCTGAGGCCAAAAGAATCGAAGAAGAGCGTGCTAGAGCAGAAGCAGAGCTCGAAGCAGAAATTGAAGCTGCCAAAGAAGAAGACGCTGCCAAAGCCAGGGAAGAATTGGATAGACTAAAAGAACGCAAAACAGATTTGGAACAACATGAGAGATCTGAATACGAATCATACCACAGCCAAGTCAGAAAACATGAAAACCTTTTGGTAACACGTTTGGATGAAATCTTCCCACCTCAAGAAGGCGGAGAATGGGAGGGTGGACATCGTCGTGGTAAAAGAGTAGATTCCAAAAACTTGGCTCGTGAAATATCAATTGGTAGAGGTAAATTTTTTGAACAAAAAGAACAAGCAGAAATCAAAGAAGCTGCTTTTACGTTATTAATTGATGTTAGCGGTAGTATGCAATGGGATAATAGAATTGCAGAAGCTCTCAAGGCAGCCATACTTATGGCTGAAGCCTTTTCTCAAAAAGGTATTCCTTTTGAGATTTTAGCTTTTAACTCTAATATAGTAGAAATAAAAAAATTTGATGAACAATATTCTGGAAAAATAAAATCAAAATTAATGGAAATCTTAACTGAAGTACACACACCAGCGGCTGGCTGGAATAATGATGGTTTTGCTGTAGATCATGCTGCTAGCAGGTTACAAAAAAGATTGTTAGCCAATGATGCTCATGGAGCTCTAGTTGTTGTCTCTGATGGTGCTCCAGCACCAACCATGGAACACAGTGGTCCTGAATGGGAACTTAGTGATATAATTGATAAATGGGCAAAAAAAATACCCCTAGTAGGCTTGGGAATTGGACCTGATATGGAAGAAACTATAATACATTACTACAAAAAAAATGGTTTACCCGTGCCTGATGTTAGTCAATTACCCAGAGAATTACTCAAAACCCTAGGTAAACAATTGGCTCGTTTTGAACAAAAAGCACCTTCTGGATAAAAGAAAAAACCCATTATGTTATAATGGGTTTAAGAGTGTTGTTTGCACAGCATCAAGACCGTGGCTAGGTCAAGAATAGGCATGCAAACTGCCGATAAATACAGCATGGCTAGCTATAGATATCAACACTTATTGAAAAGAACTATTAAACATCTATAGTATAGCACATTTAATAAATAATGTCAAGTGTATGTCAGAAAGAATGAGTCCAGACCTAGAAAATGAGTCTGAAAATGAACAAGAACAAGCTTTTAAAAATGTTGTTTTTCAAGCAAGGTTAAAGGAAAAAGAACAAGCTTTTAAAAATGTTGTTTTTGAAGAAAAAGAAAAACCAGGAAATAAAAAAGAATATACCAGTAGTGATCCTGATAGAAAGATAATGATATTATCTGATACTTCGTTTATACCAAAACCCGGTGAATCTTATGATACTAAACTGGTAATGGACACCAAACCAGATAATCCAATGAAAGGTAAGCTTGTGGTTGAAATAGTTTTGAGCCCTGAACAAATAGAACAATATATGATTGAACTAGCTCAAGAAGCAGTTCAAGAGTTTGAAAATAATAATCTGACTGGTGTTTATAAAATAATTAATAATCATATTGATCTCGTAACTCGAGGAGTATACTCATCCCCATCTATTACTATCGAACAAACTACAGCAACAGGAGAATTTATTCCTACAGATGAAGATTTTAGTAAAATACTCTCTATCCAGACGGCTATAGATAGTATGTTAGCCATAAATATACCAGATGCAGTAAAGGTAATACTCCAAGGTATTGATACTGAAGCTAAAGAACGAGAATACAAACAAACATTAGATAGACTAAGCAGAGAAAAAGATTCTATTGCTGTTTATGAAGAACAAGGTATTGTCAGGATTGGAAAAGAAAAAACACCAATCATGGACAATACAGTTGAAAAACTACCTTGGAATCTAGAAGGTAAACAATTTCGTGAAGATGGGAAAACCATGGTAGAAGTTTCTTTTCGGCGTGGCGATGGACTAGAAATCAATCCAGGTGGTGGATCAATTGGTGAAAAAACACGCTTTGATGAACAAGATAGATATTTATCATTGACTGAATATAAAAAACTACAAAAATCACAAGCAGACTACAAAAAAGCTCGTCAAAATTTAGATAGCGATAATCCAGAAGAAAAAACAGCTGCTCAAGATTGGCTCAAAAAATTCAAAGAAGAAAATCCTGATTCAGAGTGGATGTTCCGTGCTGTAGGACATTTGAATAATTTTGTTTCTAGAGAAACAATAGAAATCATAGAACGTGATCCTAATTTTGAAGAAACACCTCATGTAGTAGAAATAATGGAAAAAGCAACTAAACTAATCAATCGTCAATTGGAACGCCAACAAGGTATCCTGATATTGGAAGGTGATGCTGGTACTGGAAAAAACAAAATAGTAGACCATTTTGCTGGCCTTACTCAAAGACCTATATTTCGCTTTACTTGTTCGGCTGGAAAAGATGAACAAGACCTCAAATATTTATTGGAATACGACCCACAAAAAGGTACTTATCGTATCAAATCTACTGTAGTCGAAGCACTAGAAACATCTGGGGCTATTTTGGAATTTGATGAAATCAATACCCTAAAACCAGAAGTAGCCAAAATATTGAATTCTTTATTTGATCATGACCGTGCTCTATACTTGGGTGAAGACCGTACCAAAGTAGAAGCTGCTGAAGATGTAGTAATGGTTGGTCTAGAAAATCCTCAACACTATATGGGTGTCAAACCTCTAGCTGAAACCATCAAATCTCGGGCTAGAATAATGGAAGTGCCTTATCCGCCTTTTGTAAAAGAACAAACTCCAACAGGTGCATTCCAAAAATACAGAACTGATGAAGCTTTGATTCTCCGCAAATACATTCCTAGTCTTAGTGAACTTAGTCCAGCTGAATTTAATATTTTGTGGGAAAATATCGTAAACAGAAGACCAACTGCTGAAGCATCTGATCTGTTGACCCCTGACCGTAGTCAAGGCATCAAAGAAATCAAAGAAATTGTCGAAATAGCCAACAAAATACGTAAAGCTTATCAAGCTTATCGTGAAGGAAAATCAGATGATCCTATAAATTTTGTCTTTAGTTTACGTGAATCAATAGAAGCTAGCTTTGAATTAGATGACGCCAAAGTATCTGACCAAGAAAGGGGCAGAGGAATGACTAGGGCCAAAAAAGCAATCAAAGATGTCATTTTACCAAAAATACCTATAGGCGAAGAACGGACTTATATAGAAACTTTAATAAATGAACTATAAAAAAGAGCCCCACCGATCACATCGGCGGGGCTTTGTCTCTCGGCGCGCTACGCGCCAAAGACGTCTTCCACCCTTTTTATGAGTCATGGCTGGACTCTAAAAGGGCGATAAGTGTTGATGCAAACTGCATGGCTAGCTGTTTCAACAACATGAATTCTTTCGAAGTATAAGAAAGAACTATCTAGAATATAAAATATATTTGATATAATGTCAATATAAATAAAAAACCTCAAATATGCTGCGCATATCTGAGGTTATTTTTCTTTTTTTCACTATTCAGGCATTTTTCCTTGGCCATGGCTAGGCTAGGAATAAATGCAGAGACCTGAGTTGATTGATATGGCATGGCTAGCCATTGTCTATCAACTATCAACCAAACCACAAATTATTTTTTAACTCACAGGCACATTTAGTGCCACGACACGGACCAGTGTCATCCTTCTTGGGTAGAATTCCCAGTTCCAGGGCATGAGTGGTCTCCTTTTGTGATGAACGGACTTCTAATGAATGATATTAAGTATAGCACATATTTTAAATAATGTCAAGGGTATATATTTATACATAAAAAAAGACCCCTACTTTAATGAAAAATAGGGGAAGTTTGTGTACCCTTTATAAAGGATCATGGCTAGACCCTTAAGGGCGTTTTTGTCGCTAAACTTAGCGTGGCTAGCTTGTTTAGCAACTTGTTTCTTCTATAAACAAATTATAGAAAAAACATTTCTTCGAACCAACTAAGATTAAAGTACTATAAAACTATATAGAGTATAGCACATATTAATAATATTGTCAAGATATGTGTTATAATACCTACATATGCTATAATATCTATTGACAACTTCTATTTATTCTGCTTATCTTAAGCTATAAACAAAAATATGGTAATCAAGCATGATTTAGGACATAAATATTCAAAATCATTGGAAATACAAATCTCCGCAACTTTTTTAGCTACGGAGATTTTTTTATATATATAATTAATAAATAATTTAAAATTATATGAAAAAACTAATCACAAAAGGCTTTTATTTTATAACAGTCTTTTCATTGGTGGTTTGGAGCACAGGACTAGTTCCTATCACCCACTCTTTGGCTGTTCAACCAGATGACGTTGGTAGAAAAACAACCATTTGTCATGTAAAACCTAATGGTACTCAAGAAACCCTAGAGGTTGATGAGCATGCCCTAACTGGCCATTTTGATGCCAGTGGCAATCCATTACACGCTGGTGATACTATGGGCGCTTGTCCACCACCACCTCCACCACCTGATTGTCAATTGGAAGTCAAAAAATCTGACGAAGGCTATGATCCTATCATGCCGGGTGAGGAAATAGTTTATCATCTGACTATTCAAAACATAGGTACAGATGAATGTACTGGTGATGAAGGAGTATTCTTGAAAGATTTTTACGATGAAAACACTTCTTATGATTCAGCTACTATAGAACCAGATAGGGTGACTGATGACTACATCAAATGGGGTGTAGGTATCTTACAACCAGGTGAAATGATTGAAGTAGATTTGACCATGGAAGTTGATGAAGAAGTAGAATGTGATTCTAGATTGGAGAATAAAGCGTTATGGTGGCTTAGTAACCAAAATTATCTACCTGATAATGAATGGGTTACAGAATATACTACTGTAGAATGTGAAGAAGAAGATGAAGAATCTACTATCTATGCTCACAAAATAATCTGTGAAAATGAATCTGATTTACCAAATTGGAGTGGAAATGGACCAAATATTACTTCTACTACTGCTCTTGATTATGTTGATCAAAATCCAAACTGTGAACTAGTCGAGGATTGGGATTTTCAATGGGTAATAGGTACAGGTGGTTATGCTGGTGATTTTATAGGACCAGCTCCAGATTGGAATTCTTTTGACACTAGCTCAGCTGGTATTACTCCAGCTATGAAAACTTTTACTGAAGATGATATAAATGGGAATGATATTATCAAAATCCGTGAAAATCTAAAAGAAGGTTATATTCCATTTTCTTTTGATCCAAATGGATCAGATCCACCTCCTGGAGATGATTTCACTGCTGAACTTTGGTGTCATACTGATGTCTTAAACTATGACAACTATGACTTTGTACGTGGTTTTGAAATGGATCAAGAATACTATTGTGTAGCTTTCAATGTTTTGGAAGAAACAGAAGAACCAGAAGAATGTCTTGATGAAGATAATCTTATTATAAATCATAGTTTTGAAGAACCAGAAGTTACTAATAATTCTTTGTGGCAAAAAATGGCTTCTGTGCTTGGTTGGGTAATTGAAAAAGTTTCTGATGACTCAACCACCACTCTTGAGCTTCATAGAGGCTGGAGTGGTAATATAGCGGCTGATGGTTGGCAATATGCAGAACTTGATGGAGATCACTCAACTCGTGTTCATCAAGATGTAACAACAGAAGAAGGCGCAGAATACAAATTATTTTGGTCTTTTGCACCACGTCACAATATCGGTGCCGAACAAAATCATCTTTCAGTCATGGTAGACGGCAGTCAAATAGCCACCAATGGCCCAGCTACAGGTAATGCACCTCTAGCTCAAGATGATTGGACACAATCTAATTATACATTTACTGCTGATAGTACAAATACAAATATAGCTCTAGAAGACATTGGACCAAGCGATAGTTATGGAACTTATGTTGATAATGTACGTCTTTGTAAAATTGCTGATCCAGAAACAGGCTATGATCCATATTGTGGTGATGGAGAAATAAATCAAGAATGGGAACAGTGTGATTCTGATCTACCTGGTTGTTCTCAACATTGTCAATATGTTGTCCCAGAATGTAGTGACCTGGTAGTTGCCAAAATAAACATGGAAGATTATATCAATTTTGATCCTGCTAGTGACATGAGTGATGACATTTATCTTGGCTCTGACTCATATGTTATTCCAAATAATGTTTGGATAGCTTTGTACTGGAATGGCAATGCTTATCTTGATCCAGATATATCAGGCTATGAAGATGTCCCAGGACTAGCAGTCCAAAGATCAGCCGATGGCCTAAGAGTCGTAATGTATGGTACACATCCAGGACAAGATAAAGAACATGTTAGTGGTAATATAGAATTTTATAATGCAACTGTCACTGGTCAAGTCAGTGACAATTCTAATGATTATCCTGGAAATAATAGATTAGAAAATGGCTTTGATGGTACTGGCGTTGGCAATTATAATGCTGGCAACGACGAAGTCTGGACAGAAGACGGTAATGATACTCAATCATTCTTTTGGCTAACAACTACTACAGCTGATGATGGTTATTATACTGAATGGGAAATTATCGAAGATTGTAAAAACAATATTTGCGGCATGAAATTCTACGATGCTGATCAAAATGGTGAATATGATGGCGATGATTACAATATTGCTGGTTGGGGAATCTCTATGGCCGAAAAACTTATGTGCGAAGAAGGAGACGAATGGGCTGATACTGTAGTTGATTTTGACCAAGGCTTGAGGAATGACGGTAGTCCAGTTGTTCCAGATAGAAGTGATCCAAACAATGCCCTAGGCGTGGCTGAGGACAATGACACTATCAATTTTGTGTCTCTAGGCTTTGGCGGTACGCTAATATTAGGCTTTGATAATTTGATTGAAAACGGCGACGGCAATGATGTCGAAGTAATTGAAACTAGCTACGGCAGCCCTAGTTGTGATGGTTATCCAGAATATGTCCAAGTCTATGCTTCACAAGATGGAAATACTTGGGAAGATATAGGTAATACTTGTCTAGACGGTACTTTTGATCTCGGGAGCCTGGATTGGGCAAAATACATCAAATTAGTCGATACTACTGATCCTAATGACTTTGGCGGCCAAGTTGATGGCTATGATGTCGATGGTGTCCGAGCTATCCATTGTTATAATATAGCTGAAGAAAATTATGAAACCGAAACTGGTGAAGATGGCTATTGTTTCTCAGATGTGCCAGATGGTTATTATCATGTTTGTGAAGAAATAAGAGATGATTGGACAAACACTACTCCTATTTGTCAACAAGTAATGATAGAAAATGGCCAAGATGCTGAAATCAATTTTGGTAATTACCAAGAAATCATAGAAGAACCATATTGTGGTGACGGAGTAGTCAATCAAGATTCAGAACAATGTGATGATGGCAACAACGAAGATGGTGACGGTTGTTCTGCTATTTGTCTTATTGAAGAAGAACCACCTTTATTAGGTAATTTGACTATTTGTAAACAAGAAGATCTAAACGGTGATGGAATACTAGATGATGGTGAACCGGTTGTACCTAACTGGACTTTCCGTATTGGAGACAATGAATATCTAGCTGAAAATGGTTGTGTGTTTATTGACTTGCCATATGACACTTATAATGTAAGTGAAGAAATGCAAGCTGATTGGTACCAAACTGGTGGTGAAGGTAATGGTGTCTTGGAAACTGATGGTACTATAACTACTACCATTGATGGTGAAATGACAAATCCAATTATTTATTTCTTAAATGAATATAGAGAACCTGTAGAACCATTTTGTGGTGACGGATATGTCAATCAATCAAGTGAACAATGTGACGACGGTAACACTAGCAATGGTGACGGTTGTTCTTCACAGTGTACCACTGAAGGTGGCGGAGGCGGAGGCGGCTCTTGGACCTATGGAATGGGAAATCGAACCCCAGATCCATATTGTGGTGATGGTCAAATAAATCAAGCTTTAGAACAATGTGATGATAATAACATTAGCAATGGTGACGGTTGTTCTGCTATTTGTTTAGTCGAAGAAGTCTTGGGTGTAAAGATTGAACCAAAACCAGAAGTACTTGGCTTCAAAGAACTACCAGCTACTGGTGGGGGAGAATTACCAAATACAAGTCAAACTTATAACTGGTTATTATTGATTAGTGGTCTAGCTATTATTTTGACCGCTGGAACAATTCAAGTTTTACAGAAAAAAAACTAAAGTAAACAATACTAGATACAGACAACAGAGCTCCGTATTGCTACGGAGCTCTGTATATTATAAAATAAAATTATGCTGCGAAAAATAATATTTTTTATCATATTCCTGCTAGGTATTGCACTAATTATCATGGCTTGGCATCCTTGGCAAAAACCAAGTACAGCAACAATACCAAGCATATCTAACAAAAGCGGTCTTGATATTAATTTAGATATTGATACTTCACATAAAAATCCAGATAATATTCCTAGTGAACCAGCAGAAGAAGGACCAGAACAAATAGACGGTATTGTTCAAGATAAATATCGTGTTGTTATTTCGTCTATTGGAGTTGATATGGCTATAGTTCTTGGTGATGATGAAAAAAATGCTTTACTCAATGGTGCTTGGCATATTCCTGGTTCTGGCACACCAGACAATCCTGACGGTTACAAAAATATCGTACTTAGTGGTCATCGTTATCTTTATACATCTGGACCAAATACTTTTTTCAATTTGGATAAAGTCCAAGTAGGAGATATCATCCAAATATTTTGGCAAGATCAAGAATATAAATATCAAGTAAACAACACCAAAATTGTCGAGCCCAACGAAATTAGTATTTTAGAGGATACTGGTCAAGAAAAATTGACTTTATTTACCTGTCATCCTGTATATACTACAGATCAACGACTAGTAATTGAAGCCTTACCTATACAATAATAGACCTTGAAAAATAGGCAATTTTCTGCTAAATTATAGCTAGCTATGCTTTACAAAAAAATTATTAGACCAATACTTTTTCGATTTGGCCCCGAAAAAGTTCATAATTTTACTATTAAGCTTTTGTCTATTATAGATAAAAGTCATTTTTTAAATAATTTATTTTTTAAAACCAAAAATTTTACTTCTCCCAGAATCAAACAAAAAATTTGGGGACTGTATTGGCGTACACCAATTGGTCTGACTGCTGGTATGGACAAAAGTGCAACTTGTCCGACTGCCTGGAGTGCTTTTGACTTTGGCTGGGCTCAGATTGGCTCTGTCACACATTTAGCTCAACCCGGCAATCCCAAACCAAGACTTTGGCGTTTACCTCAAGACAATGGTTTAGTTGTTTATTATGGTCTATCAAACAAAGGCGCTCAAGCTGTAGCTCACAAGCTTAATAAAATAAAAAACAAACGAGGTCTATTATCTATCAGTATTGCCAAAACTAGCAAAGTTGCTATGACAGATGCAGCAGATGATTATGCAGAAGCTTTTAAGATTTTAGAAGCACACGGCAATATTATTACTTTGAATCTTAGTTGTCCCAATGTTGAAGATTTTTCTGCTCTACAAAAACGAGATACTCTAGAGCCTATTTTACAAAAAATAACTAAATTAAACTATAATAAAAAACCAATCTGGCTGAAAATCAGCTATGATTTAAGTAAACAGCAACTCGACGATATTATTTCTCTAGCTAAGCAGTATAATATAGCTGCTATAGTTGCTACTAATCTAGCCAAAGACAAATCAAACCTAAATCTAAAATCAAAATACAAAAATAAACCAGGTGGCGTATCTGGTCAAGTTATTTCTGAACATGCCAATAAAGTAATCAGTTATTTATACAAAAACTGCGAAAACAAATTCAAAATAATAGGAGTCGGTGGTATATTTTCAGGTCAAGATGCTTATGACAAAATAAAAGCAGGTGCTAGTTTATTACAGATTGCTACTGGATTTATATACAATGGACCGAACAGTATCAAACAAATTAATAAACAACTAGACAAACTATTACAAAAAAATAACTTTGATCATATTTCTAAAGCTGTTGGAATAGAAGCAGATAAATATAATTTATAATGACTAATAACCACAAAAATTATTTTTCTTATCGTATTTTAGAAATCATTCCTGGACTAGCTGTTTGGTTGACTTTTGCTATAGTCATTTTTGTAGCTATTTGGCATCCATTGATTGGTGTTTATATAATTATTGCTTTTGATATTTACTGGATTTTGAGAATTCTATATTTATTAATATTTTTATTAATCTCTTGGTTTCAATATAGAAAAGCTACAAAAACTGACTGGTGGAAATATCTAAAAAATAAACACAAAACTTGGCCAGAATATTATCATCTCATATTTTTACCTACTGCTGGCGAACCTTATGAAATAGTTGATATTACTTTTGATAATTTGAAAAAGACTAACTATGATCTAAGTAAATTAATCATTATCTTGGCTGGAGAAGAGGGTTTCAAAGACCAATTTTTGGCTATTGCTGATAAAATAAAAAATAAATACAGTCAAGATTTTAAAGAAATTTTAGTTACTGTCCACCCGGCTGGTCTACCAGACGAAATTCCAGGCAAAGGATCCAACCTTTATCATGCTGGTCATGAAACAAAAAAATATATTGATACCAATAATTTTGATTATAAAAAACTAATAGTCTCAGTCTTTGATATTGATACTATTACTCATCCTGATTATTTTTCTTATTTGACTCACAAATTTATAAGTCATCCCAATCCCTATAGGGCTAGTTTTCAACCAATGGCTTTTTACCACAACAATGTTTGGGAATCAGATATGATAACTCGAGTAGTTGCCAATTCTACTACTTTTTGGCTACTGACTGATTTGGCTCGAGCTGATAGGCTATTTACTTTTTCTTCACACAGTATGAGCTGGCAAGCACTAGTAGATATTGGTTTTTGGCAAAACAATATCGTGACTGAGGATTCTCGTATCTTCTTGCAATGTTTTATTCATTATGATGGTGATTATAGTGTAGCTCCCATGCATATTCCAGTTTCAATGAACACTGTCTATGTAGGTAACTTGTGGCGTAGTTTGAAAAATCAATACAAACAAATGCGTCGTTGGGCTTGGGGAGTAGAGCATTTTCCTTATATGGTTTGGCATTTCAAAAAAAACAAAGAAATTCCTTTTAAAAAGAAACTTGTCTATATATGGAATCAAACCGAAGGTGTATATTCTTGGGCCACAGCACCAATTATTATATTGATCATGGGACAATTGCCACTGTGGATGGCAGAAAGAAATACCACCACAACTGTCCTGACTCAAAATGCACCTCTTTTGTTAGAAAATTTGATGCGCTTTGGTATGATAGGTTTATTTATTGTAGCTTTGATGAGTATTATTATTTTGCCACCAATACCAAAGAAAATAAAAGTAAGTTTTTGGGGACGATTATCTCGCTATTCGCTAATGTTTCTACAATGGATTATTTTTCCAATTACCATGATAATTTTTGGTTCTATTCCAGCTGTTGATGCTCAGACTCGTTTGATGATTGGTAAATATATGGGATTTTTGGTCACTGAAAAAAAGAAAATTTAAAAAATAATTAAAATAACAAATATATGCGTAAAATTTTATTTGCTTTTGTAGCTCTAGTGGCTGTTTTTGTTTATGCTCAAGATGCTAAAGCAGTTACTATTGTCGAAGGACCAAATGCAGAAAAAACCTTAGAGCGTTATGCTGGTAGTATTGTTGTACAGACTACAGAATTTGGACATTATTATTGGTATGTGGATAAAAATACTCAAACTAGATACTATCTAGAGGACGGTCAAGATGTTTCTCGTGTAATGAGATTACTTGCTGAGGGGATTAGTAATTATAATTTAGATAAAATCGCTACATCAGCTAATGATAAAAACGCAGATTATAATCTCACTCACAAAATGCGTGGCAAATTTCTACTTCAAGTAGAAAAAAATGGCGAAGCTTGGTATGTCAATCCTCTAGACAATTATATTTATAGTATTCCAACTGGCAAAGAGGGATTCAAAATTTTGAAAACCATGGCTATTGATATCGATGATGTTAGATTAAATTTTATTCCAATTGCTGAAAACACTGATATTGATAGACCACAAAAAGAAGCAATAGATTTTGATAGATATTGGACTATTTGGAATACTCTTAAAACTGATTATTATAAACCAGATCAAGTAGAGGACTTAGATTTATTTTATGGTTCACTTCAAGGTATGGCTGATGCAATTGATGATCCTTATACTACTTTTTTTACACCCCGCAAAAAAACAGATTTCTTCAACAACATAGAGGGCTCTCTAGAGGGTATTGGTGCTATGGTAGATGTCAAAGATAATCGTTTATTTATTATTGCGCCACTAGACGATACACCAGCTAAGGCAGCTGGCCTGATGCCAGAAGATCAGGTTATTCAAGTAGATGACACAAATATAGAAGGATTTTCGCTTGATGATGCTGTAAATTTAATAAAAGGTCCGGCTGGCACTGATGTTTTATTAAAAATATATAGACCAACAACTCAAGAAATATTTGACGTCATTATAACTCGCGCTAAAATAGAAATCCCTACTATTACTGGCCAAAATCTTGGTAATAACATAGCCTATTTCAAAATCAATACTTTTGCACTAGATCTGCCTACCAAATTTTCTGAAATCAAAAATGATTATATAAATAATAATACTAAAGGCGTTATTATTGATTTGCGTAATAATCCAGGTGGTTATACTAGTGCTGCTATTCAACTAGCTGATTATTGGCTAGAACCAGGTGAACTTATCTTGCGAGAGAAATGGCCAGATCAAACTTATCAATATACAGCCAGTTCTGCTGAAGATGTGAGTTTACCAACTATTGTCCTAGTAAATAACGGCACAGCTTCGGCTGCTGAAATATTTACTTCCGCTTTGAGTGAAAATTTCCGTGCTGAATCAGTAGGAATCAATACTATTGGTAAAGGTACTGGTCAGACAGTCCACAATTTCCCAGATGGATCAGCTCTCAAATTTACTGTTTTTGAATGGTTAACTCCTGATGGACATTCTATCCAAGACAATGGTCTGACTCCTGATTATATTATAGAAAATACCCTTACAGAAGATCTGCAATTAGAAAAAGCTAAAAATTTGTTAAAATAATTTTATTATTAAATTTTTTAATTATGAATAGCCATGAAATGCCAAACAATGAACCTAAAAGTCTTCAAGACTCATTAGGAGAGGCTGAGGCTAAAGGATTAGTTATTGATCTTGATAAAATTGGAGACAACCCAGAGACAGAAGCGGCAAAAAATAAAATAGCTGAACGAACAAAAGAAACAACAGAAGAAAAAGGTAAAAGACTTTTAGCAGCAGCTGAAGCGAGTATGGCAAAACGAAGAGAAGCAAAGGGTAAAGAGCTTTTAGCAGCAGCTGAAGAAAGTATGACTAAACTAAGAGAAAGAAGAAGACTTTTAGACTTGGAAAAAGCTAGAGAAAATATAGAAGAGATAGATGATGATACAAACGAAAAAACCCTGCCTAATTAGGCAGGGTTTTCTTTTTATAAAATATTATAATTTATTTTGATAGCCTCGTATAAACTCTTCAGCTAGCATGGCTTTTTTACCAGCTGGCTGAATTTTTAATATTTCTAGAGATTTATTTTTACAACCTATAAATAATTGATTATTATTTATTAGAATTTTACCTGGCTCTAAATCTTGTTCTGATATTTTAGTTTGCAAAATTTTTATATCTATATCTCCCAGTTTAGTAAAACTCCCAGGCCATTCTATATAAGCCCTGACTTGATCATGAAGTTCTTGGGCTGTTTTTTGCCAGCTTATTTGGCCATCTGATTTATCAATCATCTTACAAAAAGTCGCTTTGGCATCATCCTGAAAACTAGCCTTGAGCTGGCATTCTAAATAGGAAATAATCTTATCTTTTAATAATCCAGCTCCCAAGTTAGCCAAACGCTCAGAGACATTAAAATAATCTTCATTTGGCCCTATTTTGGCTTGAATTTGGCCCAAAATTGGCCCGTGGTCCATCTTTTTGTCCAATTGCATTAAAGATACTCCAGTAGAGTCAAAACCCCTTAAAATGGCTGTTTGAATAGGGGACGGTCCACGCAAGATTGGCAGCATAGAAGGATGAATATTTATAGCTGGCATCTTGGATAAATCCAAGATATCTTGAGGAATTATTTTACCATAAGCTACCACTACAAAATTGGCTGGTAAATGTTTTTCTAAACTATCAATAAAAGCCTCATCCAATTTGACAGGCTCTAAAATATCTATATTATTTTCTTTAGCAAATATTTTTACTGGAGAAGATTTTATTTTTTTGTTACGACCAGCTGGTTTATCTGGCTGGGTGACTACAGCAGCCACCAAATCCAAATCATGCAAAACTTTGAGACTTGGTAATGCAAAAAGGGGAGTACCCCAAAAAATTATTTTTTTATTTATTGTCTCCATTATTTTTTAAGCTATCCAAAATATCTTGACCTTTGGTTATTTTATCAGCTCTATCAATAAATAGCACGCCGTTGAGATGATCTACTTCGTGCTGAATTACTATAGCATCCAAGCCTTTAGCTTTTGTCTTGTGAGTCTTGCCGTCTAAGTCTTGATATTTAAAACGAATTTTTTTAGGACGAGTAACATTACCAAATATATTAGGTAAAGACAGACAACCTTCTTCAGTAGTTGTAGTATTTTTAGAGATATAAGTAATTATTGGATTTATATAAGCTTTCCAGCTATGTTCATCAGAATCACCAATTATAATAATATTTTTGGATAAAGACACTTGGGGACCAGCCAAACCAATGCCATCATCTTCATACATAATCTTAGCCATGTCTTCTGCTAATTTTTTCAAATCATCGTTAAATTCGCTAATTGGCTTAGCGTTTTTACGTAAAATTTCGGCTGGATATTTGGCTATTTTTAACATAGCTTATACTATAGAATAAATATGCTATTTTGTCAACTTTAAACAGGTTCAAGTTAACCCTGAGTTTATCGAACGGGTCAATCTCTGCTATAATTACAATATGCAACAAATAGCCGATATATTCAAAGACAAAAAGCCAGTCAAAAAACCACCAGCTTATCAGTGGCAGGATTTGGCTTTGCGTATTATAAATGAACTAGGAATACCCAATTTCAAGCGTAATTCTGTCTTCAAAATCTGCAAAGACAATGACAAAAACTTTGTAGAAAAATGTTTAGATGATACCAAAGAATTAGCCGAAGGCGGGGATAAGTGGAAATACTTTTTCAAATTAATTGGTGATAAATAAAATGACAAGATTTGAAAAAATTGGCATGATCTTGATGTTGATCCACGCTGCTATGTGGGGACTTTTTCCAGTTATAGTCAATCGTGGCACTCAAAATATCTCTCCACTTATTTTTGCTGCTTTGACTATTATCTTAGCTACAGTAGGAGCTTTTATTTATGCTGCTGTCCAAGGTAAACTCCCAGAACTCAAGAAAAAAAAATCTTACAGGTCTTTGATCATGATTACTATCTGTATAGTAATTGTGCCTTATATATTATTATTTATCGGTGCCAGTAAAACTTCAGGGGTTAATACTTCTGTTTTATTGCTTTCTGAAATAATTTTTACTTTGATATTTACTCACTTTATTGGAGAAAAAACCACTGGCTACAAACTAATGGGGGCCGGCGGCGTATTTATCGGAGCTTTATTTATTTTATACAACGGCAGCTTCCAACTAAACATCGGCGATATTTTAATTATAATTAGTACCATTACCTATCCAATTGGAAATTTTTATGCCAAAAAAGCACTCAATGTAGTTTCTCCAGCTATTATTCTATTTACTCGCTTTTTATTAGGTGGTTTATTTATTTTGGGTTTTGCCTTGATTGTAGAACCAAATGTAAACTTTGGAGAAATTATTTCAAATTATTGGCTTTACATTTTATTTAGCGGCTTAATCTTATTGGGAATAGGTAAGGTTATCTGGTACGAAGGTCTAAAACGAGTTGATATTTCTAAAGCAATTTCTTTGACCATGACTTTTCCTTTGTTTAGTCTCTTGGTTTTGGTAGCTATTTTCAAAGAATCTGTTTCAATATATCAATGGATCGGAATTATTATTATGATGATTGGTGTTTTCTTTTCTATCAAAAGACCATCTGTTGATCCGCAAACTACTAAATATGCAAATTAATATACAAATAATATGGCTCAAATTTTTCCAGAAGTAACCTGTGGTGCCTTAATCTTTAATAAAGAAGGCAAAATTTTGTTAGTCAAATCTCATAAATGGCGAGACAAATATGTTATGCCAGGTGGACACGTAGAATTGGGAGAAACAATAGAACAAACTATTGTCAGAGAATGTAGAGAAGAAACCGGACTTGATGTCTATAATCCTCAGTTTATTTGTTGGCAACAAGCTATTTTTGATAATAGTTTCTATAAAAGACGACATTATGTTTTTTTTGATTATGCTTGTCAAACAGATCAAACAGAAGTAACTCTCAATGACGAAGCAGAAGAATATATTTGGGTAGATATCAAAGAAGCACTGAAGATGCCTATTGAAGCATATACTAAACATGCTTTGCAAGAATATTTAAAGAAAAAATAATATGAAACCAGAAGATTTTACACCCCCACAACCAACACCTCCTGAACCGCCAAAAATGCCAGGTGAGAGAAAAAATCCCAACAAAATATTATTAGTAATTGCAATTTTAGTATTTATTCTGGCTCTTGGTTTTACAATAGCATTATTTCTAAAAAAACAAGGTATTGATACAGGAAGTAGAGGAGATGACGACGGTGTATCTTTTGCATCTATGATACCTATTTGGGTAGCTGTATTTGTTCCCATTATGGCTAGCAAGAAAAAACAACAAAAAAAACTTAGCGACAAACAAAAAAGAGCTATGTACATAATAATAGCTCTAACTGGCTTATTGGTATTAGCAACTGCTTTTCTTTGGGGATATAATAACTAATTTTTGAAATCAAAATTCTCTACTAAATAACCAATCCCAAAAGGGGACTCATAACTAAGTTGCTGGGGAGTAAAATTCATATTTTTGATAGCTCCCAATAATATCAACATAGAACGATAGCCACATTCTCCAGCTGCTTCTATAAATTCAGGTTTGAGGTCAATAATTTTATTGATCTCTTTTTTATCTAAATAATTTTTGATTTGATCGTCAAAATCTTGACCCTGTGGAGAAAATCCAGCTGGCGAATCTTGAGATAATCTATGAGACAAATCACCAGAAGCTACAATAGCTACACGCTTGTCATATTTATTAATTTCTTCTTTGAGTAATTCACCAAACTTTATATAATCTTCTGTCTTCATACCATGATAACCGATTTGGACTATTTTTGTATTAGACAAATTTTGAGCTAGAAAATATAAAGGAACTCCCACACCATAATCCAATTTGTCAGTAGCAGTCAAAAAAATTGGTAAAGAAGTTTCGGCTGCTTCTTTAATTTTGTAACCCAGGGCAGTGTCATTGCTAAAATCAAGTTTGGTCACCAAATCACCAAAATCTTTAAAGGTAGCTATAAAATTTGGTTGTTGATTAATAACAAAAGAATTCTCATGTCCTTCTGTATGAGGAGAAATAATTACAATCACATCAGGCTTAGCAGTATAGAGGTCATGCTCTAGAGTTTTATAAGCTTTGGTGGTTTGTTCAAGGTCAGTTAATTTGTCTTGCCCAACTTCAGGAATAAGCAGAGGAGAGTGTGGTACAAAACAAGAAAAAACTATCATATTTTAGAGACTTAATTCTTGACCAACAGCATGAAAATACATGACTTTTGTTGGTACGGTTATAATATTGGTCCAACTATAGCCCAAAGTAGTAAATACTTCTTCATCAGGAATCAAACGGCGTTGACCGTCAGATATAACATAAACTTTAGAATCAGTTGCTTTTTTGATCAAAGTACCATCGAGTAACTTCATAGGGGCTACTTGATCCAAATTTTCTAAGGTAAGTGAAGTAACTTCTTTGATTATAAAATCTGAATAATTAGATTCAACAATAGTCAAATCAATAAGCGGCGCTTTGGTACCATCTTTGATATAAAAATACTTGTCTGTTGACATATCTTGCCAAACTTCAGCAAAAGGACTAGAACTATCTTCATCCAAATCAGCACCATTAGCAAAAGCAGATAACTCTACAGTCGTTACTTCTTCTATTTCAACAGAATTGAAACCAAGCTGACGGAAAGCTTCGTCAGATGCTATCAAACGTTTTTGTAAACCATCTATCAAATATTTATTACCATCAGCATCTTCCAATACAGAATAATTCATAAAGCTGATAGTATTTCCTACTGGATATTTTTCTAGCTCTGCAGCTTCGACTGCCAAGACTTTTTGTGGATCATATCGTGAAATCAAAGCACTCATAGAAGCAAATTGTCTTTTTACGCCATCGGCTATCAAATAAATATCTTCTCCGTCTATAGCTTTGATCAAAGCTCCGCTGGGGAAAATACCTGTCAAAGTGCCATTACTAGGTGCGCCACCAAAACCATATCTATCCCACAAAGTAGCAAACAATTCATTACCATGAATATGAGGGGTATAGAGATACATAGCTGCTGTAATAGCATTGGCTGGAGTGACCAAAGTACCTCGAGAAGTACAAGGTGTAAAAGGATTAGGATCATCAGCACAAGCTGGCACGCCTGGTCGCCAATTGTATTGATTAATGTTGTCTACATACCAACGAAATTGTTGGGCTGTAGCACGGACCTGCTTTCCAAAACCTTTGGTTTTGAAATTACAACCACCAGTATCCGGACAATCATAACCCATGGCATAGGCTAATTGATTATCAGTAGGACTAGTTTCTTCAACCAAGCTCATTTCTTTTTGTAGCATGGTCAAAAGAAATTGGGGATTGATCTCAGACTCTATACCAGCATTATAAATAATTTCAGTGGCAGAACGTTTTTTGATATAATCCTGTTCAGCTTCTGGGTCATTGGCTAGCTCAACTGGACCCGGATTATCACCAGTGTACCAATAATTGGCTAAAAAACTATTTTTACTGCGCAAAAAATCTTTAATCTCAACTTGAGTCATAGAATCAGCATAACTAGCGTCATCGTCAGAGATAATATTATTATAATCACCGGCCAAAACCTGGACTGGCAATGCTATGATAAATAATAAAAAAGCAACAATAATCTTGTTCATTTATTTTTGTTAATTATTAATTTTAAGTACCAATATTATAGCAAAAAATGGAAAAAATCGCCAATTGATTTTTAGCTGTTTTTCAGATAGAATAAAGCCATGGATCAAGCTAGATTGTTTATAAGTTTGCCCTTAGAGGGTGGCCTAACCAGAGATATCCACAAAGGATTTGAATCTCTAGATTTGCCGTGGGAAAAACTAAAAGTAGTAGAACCAGATAATATGCATCTGACTCTCAAGTTTTTGGGACCTACACCTATCGATAAAATTCCGGATATTATTTCTACTCTAGATAAAATAAAATTATCTGAAGATAGCATAGAACTAGTCACAGACAAAGCTCAAATCTTCAATGAAAAACAACCACGGGTTTTAAGTATTGCTTTACAAGCCAACAAAACACTACAAGAACTATTTGATAAAATAGACCAAGCTTTATTTGACGCTGGTTTAGCTCACAAAGAAGTTCGTCGTTTCAAACCACATTTGACTATGGCTCGCGTCAAGCAAAGTGCTACTATGGACGAATTCAAAGATTGGCAAAATTTTAAAATAAATAAAATATTTAATCTTAGTTTTTTTGTATTAATGGAAAGTAATTTGAGCAAACAAGGTCCTCACTATACTACCTTACAAAGTTTTGATTTATAAAAATGAAAGAGTATCGCGTTCTCAATGTCAAAGTTCAAACCTTACCCCGCCATATAGTAAAAAAACTATTGCGGACTTTTTTGCAATCAGATAGTCAACATCAAGTAGTGACTGTCAATCCAGAATTTATAGTCGGTGCTCAAAAAAATAAAAAATTCCTCAATGTCATTAATGAATCTAGCCTAGCTACTATAGATGGGTCCGGTATTATAAAAGCTCTACAAATAATGGGGCACAAAGTAAGCCTAGACGACCGCATGACCGGTGTATCATTGAGTAAAATACTCATAAAATTCAGCATAGCTAATAATCATAAAATGTTATTTTTATTAAATGAACACGGTTTGACTGATCCTGACAATTTTTTCATTGGTATCAAAGAAAAATACCCTGAACTAGACTTTCAAGTAGCTACCGAAAGTACTGCCAAGCAAAAATGTGAAATATTTAAACCAGATATTTTATTAGTTGGTTTTGGGGCCCCTTATCAAGATATGTGGATTTATGAAAACATCAACAAGTTCCCCAGTGTAAAAATAGCAGTTGGAGTAGGCGGGACTTTTGATTTTTTATCTGGTACAATTAAAAGAGCACCCAAAATCATGCGTAGTTTGGGACTAGAATGGCTCTGGCGTTTACTACGTCAGCCAAAGAGAATTGCTAGAATATACAAAGCAGTTATTATTTTTCCATTTTTAATACTAAAAAATAGATATGTCAAAAATTAAAACTAGATTTGCTCCCAGTCCAACCGGATATTTACATATAGGTGGCCTTAGAACTGCACTATTTAATTTTTTGTTTGCTCGTCAAAACAAAGGAAATTTTATTTTAAGGATAGAAGATACAGATCAAGAACGTTTAGTAACTGGTGCTGAAGAAAAATTGATTAATACTTTGCAAAATATCAATCTCAAACCAGACGGCAAAATCATCAAGCAATCAGACAGATTAAAAACTTATCAAGCAATTGCTGAAGAATTAGTCAACAAAAAATTAGCTTACAAATGCTACTGTTCTACTGAAAGGCTTGATAAACTTAGAAAAGAACAACAAGCCAATAAACAAGTACCAAAATACGACAATCACTGCCGTGATCTAGACAAGACTGAAGGTGATAAATTTGTCATAAGATTCAAAATTCCTGAGAATAAAATTATAGAAGTAGAAGACAGTGTACATGGCAAGATTTCTGTAAAATCTGAAGATTTAGATGATTTTGTAATCATAAAATCAGATGGCTTTCCTACTTATCATCTAGCCAATGTCATAGATGATTATGACATGAATATTTCTCATGTGATCAGAGGCGAGGAATGGCTACCGTCTTTACCTAAACATAAATTATTATATGATGCCTTAGAATATAAATTACCTACTTTTATACACCTTCCATTACTTCTTAACCCAGATAAGTCAAAACTTTCAAAACGCCAAGGTGACGTAGCAGTAGAAGATTTTTTAAGCAAAGGCTATCTGCCTCAAGCTTTACTCAATTATGTAGCTTTACTTGGCTGGAATCCTGGAAATGATCAAGAACTATTTTCTCTAGAAGAATTAATCAAAGCTTTTGATACAAAACAAATAAACAAGGCTGGTGCAGTTTTTGATTTACAAAAACTAAATTGGTTTAATGCAGAATATATTAGAAATATTATAAAGAGTGGAGGGGACGATTATAAAAATTTAGTCAAATTAACCAGTGATTTTGTAGAAAACAAAACAGAAGAAGTCTTAAAATTATTTGGCACTAGAATTAATAATCTTGAAGAATTAAAAGAGTTGTCTAGCTTCTTGTGGCAATTACCAGAATATCCTGGAAAATTATTAGTGTTTAAAAAAAGCGATGAAACAAAAACCAAATTAGGCCTGACTTCTGCTTATCAAGTCTTAGAAGCTATAGAAGACTGGACTCAAGAAAATCTTAATATGACTCTAGCTAAGGTGGTAGAAAAACACGAACTTTCACCTGGTGATGTTTTTTGGCCAATCAGAGTGGCTGTCTCTGGACTAGAACAGAGCCCATCTCCTACTGAAATTTTAGAGTTTTTAGGAAAAGATGAAAGTTTGAAGCGAATAAAATCAGCCATAGAAAAATTATAAACAAAATAATGTCAACAATTCAAGAATTACAAAAAGAAATAAAACAAATCAAAACTCGAAATAGGCGAGTGGAGCTTGATAAAGCTTGGGAAGTGTCTTGGACTAGAAAATTTATTATTTTTATTTTGACTTATATTGTTATAGTAATTTTATTTTTTATAGCTAAACTACCAGAGCCTTTTATAAATGCTATAGTGCCATCGGTGGCTTTTATACTTTCCACTTTTACAGTACCTATTATCAAAAAATGGTGGATCAAGGCTGTGGATAAGTAATAACTTGTCAGATTATTTATTTTATGGTATAATAATATATACTAAAAATTCTCTACCCATGCTGTCCAAAATCAAAACAAATAAAATTATAAACATCCTACTAATCAGCGCTTTTATTAGTGCTGTTTTTTATACCCCCTCTACTCAAGCTACTGAATATACTATCGATGATTTGAATAATATTGAAACCTGGCAAATCAACCAAGATATTAATGAAAAAAGATCAGAGATTCAAGAACTTAGTCGCCAGATTGATGTTTATAAAAAAAATATTACGGCCAAACAACGTGAACTCACAAGTCTTTCCAATCAGGTTAGCACTTTGAATGAAAGTATTGGTAAAATCAATCTAGAAGTATCCAAAGTAGAACTAGAGATGGAGACTTTGGATCTAAGAGTAGAAAATACAGAATTAAAAATCCAAGCCAAAGAAAGAGAAATTGAAGATCAAAAAGAATTTGTAGCTGAAATCATCCGTACATTACACCGCAAACAACAAGACACCAATGTTGTGGAAATCTTATTACTCAATGACAATTTTTCTGACTTTTTATCTGAGCTAGATCATCTAGAAAATATGCAAAACAGTCTAGTGCAAGAAGTGGAAGATTTAAACGAAATAAAAATAGCTCTTCATAATGATAAAGATAATTTGGAAACAGAAAAAAATGAATTAGATGTACTAGAAAATGTTTTGGAAGGAAAAAAAGGTACACTTGATTCACAAAAATCCACCAAGTACAACTTAATGGCTATTACCGAAGGTCAAGAGGCTAATTTTCAAGCATTACTTCAACAAGCCAAAGAAGAGCAGGATCAAATTGATAATGACATAGTCTATTTAGAAAAAATTGCTAGAGGAAAACTCAATCGTGAGTTACAACTTATTGGCATAGAAAGCAATGGTCTAATGTGGCCTGTGTCATCTAGGACTATTACTGCTTATTTTCATGACCCTGATTACCCTTATCGTTGGATTTTTGAACATCCAGCCATTGATATTGCTGTATCGCAAGGTACACCTCTTAGAGCGGCCGAATCTGGCTATGTAGCCAAAGTCAAAGATGGGGGACAGACAGGTTATAGTTATATTATGATTGTTCATGCCAATGGCTTATCGACTGTCTACGGCCATGTAAATCAAATATCAGTGTCTACAGATCAATTTGTCTCCAAGGGCCAAACAATAGGCTATAGTGGCGGTATGCCAGGCACTAGAGGATCTGGACCATTATCATCTGGACCTCATTTGCATTTTGAAGTGCGTGTCAATGGAATACCAGTCAATGCTTTGAATTACTTACCATAAATAAATTTAAATATTCTTCCAGATACCATTTACAGTTGTAGATAGATAATGCTGCAATCCAACAAACAATTAATTACTACTATATTAATCCTACTTTTAATCCAAGTAGGATTAATTTACTTTTGGATAAAATCAGAAAAAACTCAAGAACAAACAAATATTGGAATGTTATTCTTTGGTGATCTTATGTTAGATAGAGATATTAAAACTCAAATTGATCAAAAAGGTTTGTCTCATTTATTAGAACCATTATTTGATGAAAAAAATAGTTTTTTTATGAATTTTGATTTGATTGCTGCCAATCTAGAAGGTCCAGTTACTAACAATGGTGCACATTATCCACCAGAAGCTGAAATAGATTTTGCTTTTGATCCAGAACTAGTAAAACAATTAAAAAATAATTTTAATTTTAATTTTTTTAACATAGCTAATAACCATATATATGATCAAGGTTATCAAGGTTTAGAAGAAACTAATCAAAATCTAAAAAATTTGGATTTATATTTTAGTGGTTGTCCAGATAGCATAATAGAGGAATGTACCAGTACAATTATAGACATAGATAACAAAAAAATAGGTTTAGCTGGATTTAGTATGGTTTATAATCCTATCAATATCAACGAAGCTCAAAAACATATTAATAATTTAAAAAACCAAACAGATTTTATTATAGTCAACGCACATTGGGGACAAGAATATGTTCATGATTTTAATACTAGTCAACAAAACGTAGCACATTCTTTGATAGATGCTGGAGCAGATATTATTATCGGTCATCATCCTCATATTGTGCAAGGAATGGAAATATACAAAAATAAACCCATCTTTTATTCTCTAGGTAATTTTATATTTGATCAATATTTTTCTGAAGACACACAACAAGGTTTAGGAGTGGGGATAATTGTTAATAATAATAGTTATCAAATATATTTATTAGCTATTCAATCAAGCAATAGTCAAATTAAACTAATGACAGAAGATGATAAAAATAAATTTTTACAAAACTTTTTGAATTGGTCTGAACTTGAAATTTATTATCAGCAACAAATATTAGATGGAATTATTCTTATATACCCTTGACAAAATACTTAAAATATGCTATACTTAATATCATTACTAACAGGGAGAAGCTGCATTAACAACCTTAGGAGAGACACCATGTTTCGTAGAATCTTTTTCCTTACCTGGATTAGTATGTTCATCATTTTTGCCATAGCTGCACATTTTACTGGCTAATGGCCCCCTTTACCCTGGGAGTTGACAAAACTCCCTTTTTTATTTAATATACTTTGGTAAACAGTTCTTTGAATAAGGAGACAATCACATGTATCTCTTAGGAGAATTACTCAGATGGCTGATAAAACCAAAAGCAACAGCTGTCCTGATAGTCTTAGCTGTCATAGGTCTTTTCTTGATTACATTCAAATAACACCGGAGGAACATCTTGGAGAACACCAAAGTGAAATGCCGTGAAATACGGCTATCCAAAAAATTCATGGCCGGAGTCATGATTTTCATCCTAGCTGCTTCAGCAATCTTGATCAGAACAGCTTGGGTAATCTGGATCTACAACCCTGCAAATTAGCGGGGTTTTTTTTATTTTTTAAGAGGGTGATATTTGGTATGACTTTTTTCTGCATATCTATCAGAAGCATGTACATAACGGGTCGTGGTTTCTAGAGATTCGTGACCAAGCAATATTTGTATAGCTGCTGGATTGGCTCCTGATTCTGCCAAATAAGTAGCAAAACTATGTCTAATAGAGTGGGCTGAAATTGGAATATTAATAGACAATAATTCTCTATAGCGTTTTATTTTGGATTGCAAATAATTAGTTGATATTTTTTTATTTTTATCAGTATTATTACGACCACGATAAGGAATAAATAAAAAAGGTGTATCATCATGTCTAGTTTTGAGATAAGCACTGATATATTTGATAGCTCGGAGAGTAAGATAGACAAAACGTTGTTTTTTACCTTTAATCATAACACAGATACTTCCAGATTTGTTTATATCTTCACGTTTTAAAGATAATAATTCTGAAA
>Ga0257125_1001145_pt1 | contig 28876 bp, 17 predicted proteins | sample SI106_200metaG_FD_190183 | JGI IMG/M metagenome (GOLD analysis project Ga0257125, IMG submission 190183) | Marine microbial communities from Saanich Inlet, British Columbia, Canada - SI106_200 | ecosystem: Environmental > Aquatic > Marine > Inlet | place: Canada: British Columbia | collected... | reverse complement strand
ATTGTCAAACCCGGAAGAAGGAAAGGTACGGGCTAAGGAAATTCAACGTGCTTCATATTGAATAGAACAGGGACTGTTGTTCCTATAACAAATTGGAGGAGAAAAATGATGTTTAAACAATTATCAATTCTTGTGGTGATTTTATGCGCTTTTATGATTGGTTCTGCCAGCCTGTATGCGATTGATGCTGATTCGGTTCTGGGAGTCTGGAAAGTTGAATCAAAAAAAGATGACGCAACCCAAATTACGATTTATAAATGCGACGCGAAGTATTGTGGAAAAATCAGCTGGTTGGAGAAAGCGGAAACCCTTGATGAAAAAAATCCTGACGAATCTTTACAGTCTCGAAAGCTGTTGGGGATGGATATGATATTCGATTTCGAATTTGATGATGATCAATGGGAGGAAGGAAAAATTTATGATGCCAGAAGCGGCAAAACCTATAGCTGCAAAATGTGGTATGAAGATGAGACGCAGACTATCCTGAACGTCAAGGGTTTTGTAGGTATTTCACTTTTTGGTAAAACGTCTGTCTGGTATCGATTTAAGTAGCTACCACTCTGCATGGGCCAACTTTGCTGGTCCATCCTGGACCCGGGAACTATGATTTGATCTACAATTCCGAAGCTGGCAAGACTTAGATTGTCGCATGTGTCTGGAAGATGCCAGGACACTGAAAGTCAAGGGAGCGGTCGGTCCCAAATGGATGGGAATCTGCAAAACGGAGACCCGGTCCCGTAAAAATCAACCACTGAAATCAGCCTCAGGCCCTGAGTAGCAGTCTAATCATCGTCAAAGTATACAGGTGGGAAATACATAAAAAAAGCCGGACAACAAACGTTATCCGGCTCATGAATCATGGGATAAAATTACAAACTATGTAGAAGACGGTTTGTAATCCTTGTACGCCTCTCGAAGAATGTTTTTCTGCAGCTTCCCAGTAGCTCCATGAGGAAGTTCCTCAACAAACACCACATCATCCGGCAGTTGCCACTTGGCCAGAGTCTTCGTCAAGTGTTCGATTACCTGTTCTCTGGTCACGTCAGAACCTGGCTCCTTCACTGCCAGCACCAAAGGACGTTCGTCCCATTTTGGATCAGGGATAGCGATGACAGCCGCTTCAGCAATGCCCGGGCAACCAACCGCTTCGTTCTCTACATCAATCGAAGATATCCACTCACCCCCGGATTTGATCACATCCTTGGAGCGATCTGTAATCTGCATAAAACCATCAGGATCGATATTTGCAACATCACCTGTGTCCATCCAGCCATCTGCGTCGACAGCCTGTCCCCCTTCTCCCTTGAAGTATCCCGACGTAATCCAGGGACCCCGAACCAGCAGGTTCCCAAATTTGACCCCATCCCACGGCTGATCTTTACCTTCATCATCGACAATTTTCATCTCAACACCGTATACCGCCCTGCCCTGTTTAAGGTTGAGGGTGTTCATCTCTTCATTGGAGAGATTTTTGTGCTTGCGCTTGATACGGCAGGATGTTCCCAGGGGGCTGGTCTCTGTCATGCCCCAGGCGTGGAGTACATCTACACCATAATCATTCCGGAAGGTCTCTATCATGGAGCGGGAAACAGCTGAGCCGCCGATAATTGTGGCTTTCATATGGGAAAACTTTTTATTGTTCTCTTTGACATAGCCCAGCAGCATCATCCAGACCGTCGGCACTCCGGCGGAGAGGTTCACCTCTTCGGATTCCATCAGTTCATAAATCGACTCACCATCCATTTGGGCACCTGGCATAACCAGCTTGGTACCGCACATGGCCGCTGCATAAGGTATTCCCCAGGCATTGGCATGAAACATCGGTACCACAGGCAGCATCACATCCATCGACGACAGACCCAATGCATCCGGCATACAGGCAGCGTAGCTGTGCAACGTGGTTGAGCGATGGCTGAAAAGCACACCTTTGGGATTACCGGTCGTTCCAGAAGTGTAACAGAGAGATGACGCGGTGTTTTCATCAAACAGCGGCCATTCATATTCATCACTCTCAGCATCCAGCAGCTCTTCATAACAGAGAGCGTTGGCGAGTTTCGTTTCCGGCATATGAGCCCGATCAGTCATAATAATAAACTGCGTCACTGTGGGTAGTTTATCAGCCACAGCTTCAAGTAGTGGTACAAATGTCAGATCCGTAAAAAAGAACTTGTCTTCCGCATGATTCACAATATAAACGAGTTGTTCTGGAGCAAGCCTGGGATTAAGCGTATGGCAGATAGATCCCATCGAAGCCACGCCGAAATAGAGTTCCAGGTGGCGGTAACCATTCCAGGCCAGTGTTCCGATCGTATCACCCTGCTGAGCACCCAACTTACCCAGAGCATTGGCCAGCTTTCGGCAGCGTGCCGCACAATCCTTGTAGGTATAACGGTGAATCGGGCCTTCAACTGAACGGGATACAATTTCTGCGTCTCCATGATTCAGAGCTGCATGTTCAATCATTTGAGAAATCAGCAGTGGTCTATCCTGCATTAAACCTAACATAACGAACCTCCTTAAATAATTCTTGATTTGTGAGACCTGGTTAAACCTCCAGCCATTCCTGGCGGACAGTTGGATTATCCTGGAACTCCTGAGGGGTTCCCTCAAAAACAATTTTCCCGTGACCCATCACATATAAACGATTAGCGATCTTTAAGGCAATAGTCAATTTCTGCTCCACCAGCAACACGGAAATCCCTCGCTTGGCAATCTCGGAGATCAGGTTTTTCACCAGTGCCACATTACTGGGAGCCAATCCTTCCGTGGGCTCGTCAATCATTACCAGGTCCGGATCTCCCATCAGCGTACGGCACATGGTCAGCATCTGCTGCTCACCGCCGGATAGCAATCCGGCTCTTAAATTAGATCGTTCCGAGAGAATGGGAAATAGTTCATACATATCTTCAAAACTCCAGCGACCTTTCTGTTTGGCATTTTTCTGGCCCAACTGCAGATTCTGCAAAACGGTCAACGCTGGAAATATCCAGCGGTCTTCAGGTACATACCCAATCCCTTTATGAGCAATGTCGTGGGACGGAAGTCCTGCAATATCTTCCCCTCGATATTTTACTGATCCCTGAGGCGTTACCAACCCCATGATAGCCTTACACGTCGTCGAACGTCCCACTCCATTGCGTCCCAACAGGCTGACGATTTCTCCTTCCTGGATCTCCAGATCCACTCCTTGCAGGATATGGCTTCTACCATAATAGGCATTGAGATTTTTCACTTCCAGCATTTAGACCTCCTCCTCTGCACCCAGATACGCTTCCTGGACAGCTTTGTTATTGCGAATGTTATCCGGTGTATCCGTAGCAATGATTTCACCATATACCAACACTGAAATCCGGTCTGCCAGATCAAATACCACACCCATATCATGTTCAACCACAATCAGGGTCTTGCCCTCACTGACAAATTTCATCAGTTCCACAGCCTGTTCCGTTTCACTGTGGCTCATACCAGCTGTAGGTTCATCAAGCAGTATCACATCAGCTCCGCCGGCTATCGTAATGCCGATCTCAAGAGCTCGTTGTTCAGCATAGGAGAGCTCGCCCACCGGAATACGGCTGCGATGGGTCATATTAATCTGTTCTATGAGCTCTTCCGCCTTTTCGTTTAATTTCTTTTGTCGGCCCATCAGGTGCCAGAACGAATATTTATAGCCCGTAGACCACATTAAGGCACACCTGACATTTTCAAAAACACTCATCTTGGCAAAAAGATTGGTGACTTGAAAACTGCGACAGAGGCCCAGGCGGTTAATTTGGAATGGTTCCAGACCATTGATCTCCTGGCCATTCAGTTCGATCTTCCCTTTGGTCAAGGGATAGTAACCGCTGATCAGGTTAAAGACGGTGGACTTGCCGGCACCGTTCGGACCGATAATGGCGTGACGTTCACCTGTCTTGACTGCCAGATCAACACCCCGGATAATTTCAGTCTCACCAAATCTCTTGTTTACATCAACCAGGTTCAATGCGATTTCATTTGTCATGCGATTCCCCCCTCTTGCATCTCTTGTGTCAATTCATCCCATTTGCGTCCAATCTTTCTGATGAGCGGCCGCAGCATAAAATAACCGGCTACCATCAGAGCGATGGCGAGAAGCCAGGGAATCCATCCATTCGCTTGAAATTCAACACCAAGAAGCTGCATGGGCTTGTCCGGTTCGATGCTAAGTGAGAGATGGTAGTTAATTTCCACAAAGATCATGGCTCCGAAAAAAGTCACCAGTCCAGCTCCCAGAGCAGCCAAATAAGAGGGCAGCAGTCTTTTTATTTTACCAGCCCTCCATATAGGTTGGTGCACCATGATGATACCCGCCATACCGTTTGGCGCCCACAAGATAATGGCTATAAAAAGAACCCCCAGATAAATCTGCCCCGCCTGAGTAATGTTCACCAGAGTCAGGTGCAGGAAAGTGAACAGGACAGCGCCCAGAATAGGTCCGAAGAAATGACCCACACCACCGATATAGGTCATCAGCAGAACATTCCCGGATGCGATAGCACCAATCATTTCAGAGTTGACGATTTCGTAGTTAATGGCCAGCAAGCCGCCGGCAATACCTGCAAAAAATCCGGAGAGCGAAAATTGAAAGAAACGCACCAGGTGAATATCGTAACCAACAAAAGGTGCCCGTTCCGGGTTATCACGTACCGCATTAGCCATCCGACCCAGGGGTGTCTGAGTTTGTAAATACATCAGTGCAGTGGCAATAACCATCCAGAAAGCGATTAGATAAAACACCTCAATACCAGAGCCAAAACCAAAACCTGTGATCGAATAATCCAGCATCCGGTCAGCAGAGACACCTTCTTCTCCTCCGAAAAAACTCGGAAACAACAGCACACAGGCAACGACCAGTTCCACAAGACCTAATGATATCAGGGCAAAGGTGGTCCCCGCTTTCTTAGTGGAGATATAGCCCAGCAGGAGTGCGAATAAAAATCCAGCCACACCACCCACCAGGGGAATCAGCTCCAAAGGAATGACGGAGGCCCCGTCATTTACCAATTTGATTGCATGAATAGCGATGAATCCGCCAAAACCGTAGAAAACCGCATGGCCGAAGGAGAGCATTCCTCCCTGGCCCAACAGCATGTTATAGGAAAGCGCAAAGATGATGGCAATGCACATTTCCGACATCATGGTGACGGCAAAACCTGAATCGAATATTTGCGGTAAAATAACTACTAGCAGCGACGCCGCTACCCAAACTCCGTATCTCTTCATCATTTGTCCCTTCCCACTTTTTGGAATTCTGTTTTCTGTTATCATGATTCACGTTCTCCCATAATGCCCTTTGGTCGAAATATCAGCATGATAACCATCAACAGATACGGCAACAGGGGTCCGGTGCTCTCGATTTTTATCCGCCAGAGATCAGGAAACCAAGGCTCAGCGCCCAGCTCAATATTAAAAACCGCCAAAAGATCGACCAGCGAATAATCATAACCCACCGCAAACGTCTGCAAAGCTGCGATAAGCAGGGATGCGATCAGAGCCCCGGTCAGGGACCCCATACCACCGACCACAATCACTACAAAAACGATCGGGCCTAATAGTATAGCCATGCTGGGACTGGTAACAAGGTAATTACCGCCGATCACACCGGCCAGTCCAGCCAGAGCTGATCCACCGCCAAAAACCAGCATGAACACCCGCGGGACGTTGTGTCCCAACATCCCCACACCATCAGCGTGCGTCAGGGCAGCCTGGATGATTATCCCGGTTCTGGTTTTGGTTAACAGCAGATAAAGAGCGACGAACATGACAACCGAAATGGTCAGCATGAAAAGACGATAGACCGGAAAATCACTCTCGAAAAGAGTGAAAATGGTGAAATCGAGAGATGCCGGAACCTGATAATTCATCGCAACCCGCCCCCAGATCAGAAGAATCAACTCCTCGATCATAAAGGCCACGCCAAATGTAAAGAGCAACTCAGCCACATGCCCATGCTTGTGTACTGTCCTTAAACCATACCGTTCAATGGCAGCACCCAATACACCAACCAAAACGGGAGCGATTACCAGGGCAGGCCAGAAGCCGATCATCGCGCTGATCTGATAGCCAAAATACGCCCCCACCATATAAAAACTGGCATGGGCAAAGTTCAGTACACCCATCATACCAAAGATAAGTGTCAGCCCGCTGGACAGCATAAACAAAAGCATACCGAAAACCAGGCTGTTTAAGAGTGAAATAACGTAAAATTCCATAGAATGAATAATCCCTGATAGTGGTTACACTGTTGTGGTGACGTCATAGGTTTTTGTGATTGAAGACTGAACTTCCTTCTTTGAAAACCTATAGTTTGAATTTGAGTCTATTCTGTCCGGATAAAACGATCTGTATTCGTCGCGGTATTTGTTAACACTTCACCTATTTGAACGATAATACAGGTTACAACAAGCCTTAAACAGCTACCGGGTAGACCAACCTTCCGGGTGGGCAATCCCGGAATAATTGATATTCCCGGAATTTTTAAATTTGAAAAAGTTGAAACGAGAACCAATTTCAGTACGTTTTTTGGAGCAACATTCCAGAAAAACCAAACCCGGCTACCGCTTTCAAAAAACGAAGCTGCAACCGGGCAGATGAATCGGCTAATAGTTTCAGCCTTATGGACGTTTCATCTTGCAAGCACCTGGAGCAGACGTTGCTGTTCCCAATGATTGTGTCTTGGATTCTGTCGTCGGACCAAAACCGGTATGTTCACGGTCGTATTTCACCATTTTGCCATCTGTTTTTGTAAAACGGGAAATGTACAAAGGCTGCAGCAGTTGATGATCATGCGCACCCATCACAACCTTACCATAATACGTGGTATGTTCCATGCCTTCCAAAGCGTAGGCTACGGCCTTCGGATCGGTGCTTCCGGCAATATTAAACGCCTTGGTTACCATCTCCATCATGGTTCGAATCCTGCCATAATACCAGGGTGCTTTTCCGCCACCGCTGAACTTATCATTGTACGCCTTGCGGAACTTGGCATCAAAGGGTCTGTTCTCCTCAACAGACAAATTGTCATGCCACTCAGTCACCTGCCGTAACCCATCCATGGCCTTACCCATTGTAGATGGTGTCCCCAAACCGCCGGCGTAGAAGGTATAGAAAGAGGCCTTCAATCCTGCTTCATTCACCCCTTTTCCCAGCAGCGACATATCCGCACCCCAATTTCCGGTAATGACGGCTTGAGCACCAGATTTCCTGATCTTAGCAACATAGGGAGCAAAATCCTTGACCTTGAGTATCGGATGGAAGGTGTTCCCCACAATCTTAATATCCGGTCGCTTCGCCTTCAGCATTTTCTGTGCAGCCGCACTGACGGCATGGCCGAAAACATAATCCTGATTCAGCAGATACACTTTTTTGATTCCAGGCTCTCCTTTGATCGCATCCGTAATAGCGGCAATCTTCATATCCACATGGGCATCAAAACGAAAATGCCAGAAATCACACTTCGCCTCGGTAAACGCCGGTGTGACTGCTGCATAGTTGAAATAAAGAACCGTTTTGTCCGGATTCCGCCGATTGTGCTTTTTAACAGCTTCAATCAAAGCGCCAGCCACACTGGAACCATTCCCCTGGGTAATAAAGCGGATACCCTGGTCAATAGCATGCTTAAGTTGCACCAGGCTCTCTTTAGCACTGATCTTGTTATCAAAGGGAACAATTTCAAAATTCATTCCCCCTAAAAAACCGCCTTCAGCCTTGATCTTATCCGCCATAAATTTAAAATGCTTATGACCGGCATCCCCTACATCACCAAATCCACCTGACAACGGATCTATGTACGCAATCTTGACGGTTCCCGCAGCAAAAACCGAGGTTGAAAAAACCGAAAACACAAATGCGCCTACCATGAGTAACATCAAACTTTTCAATCTCATCACTGTCTCCATTTTATTGGTTTAACAAAGCCGTTCAATTCAAGCAAAAGCAGCATTTGAATTGATGTTGGCAGAGTGGTACTACGAAAAACCGGGCTCTGACCCGTTCAAACACTTGGCATCACTCAAAATAACACTTTCTGATTCAAAGCGATCCCAAATGGATTAAAGCTAAGCTATTCCCTTAGCAGCAAACCAAAAACCCTGTCAAATAAATACCCTATTATTTATCCAAGTGACAGGGGATTTGTTTCCTATAAAGCCGAATAACATACCGGCTCTTAATAACAAGACTTATGCCACAGCACCAATCTATCTCCTAAAACCGTTTTCCCCTTTATGTTCAGACTCTTAATGAACTAAATCTTAGAAAAAGCACTTTTTAGGCAGATTCTATGTGTCGCGCGCAACACTTTTGATGCCAACAGTACTGTTGCATGCTACACTTTATTTGCTTCCAGCGGCAACTGATAAAGTCGGATTTTTCGATAGAGGGTGCTTCTGTCTATATTAAGAATTCGAGCTGCTTTGGCCTTATTCCAGTCTGTCTTCTGCAGGACACTCAGGATTTCTTTTTTTTCCGCTGCCGGGGTCTTTTCAGATTTAACCCTTTTGACATTTACGGACTCTCTCAATTCCAAGGGGATGTGCTCCAGTCCAATACTATTGTTCCGGCAGAGGACAAAGGCGTGTTCAATGGCATGCTCCAATTCGCGAATATTGCCCGGCCAGTCATAATTCATAAAGCGCATGTACACATCACCGGTCACACCTTCAATCTCTTTTTTAAAATTTTTGCTGAAAAGCCGGCAAAAATGGTCAACCAGCAGCGGAATATCATCCAGACGCTCCCTGAGAGGCGGTATTTTGATCTCCATCACCTTGAGACGATAGTAGAGATCTTCCCGAAACTCTCCCTTGCGAATTTTCTCTTCCAGGTTGACGTTAGTACAGGCGATGACACGGACATCCGCTTTGATTGGCTGGGAATCTCCGACCCTTTCAAACTCTTTTTCCTGCAGGACACGCAGGAGTTTGAGCTGAATCAAAGGGGAGACATCGCCAATCTCGTCCAGCAGGATTACCCCACCATCAGCCACTTGAAAACGGCCCTGCTTATCCTTAATAGCGCCTGTAAAGGCCCCCTTGACATGACCGAAAAGTTCGCTTTCAAGAAGGTTTTCAGGCAACGCCGAACAGCTAACGGTGATAAACGGCGCAAAAGCCCTGTTCCCATTGTAATGCAGCGCTTTGGCAGCCAACCCCTTCCCTGTTCCGCTTTCTCCCGTAATCAGCACGGTGGTGTCGATATCAGATAGATCCTCCAGTAGTTTGTAGATGTTCTGCATTTTTTTACTCTTTCCCACCAGGGCATGAAACCGGTATTTGTCCTTCAACTCCCTCTCAAGCAACAGCAACCGTGTCACGTCCCGAATCAGCAACACAGCCCCGCTGTGGTCTCGATTCTGATCAACCAGCAGGGAACTGTTCAAAATCACCTCCTGCCCGGGCCGAAACTGATGATTGCATTCTATATGGTATTCATTCACGGAAGTCTTCCACTTAACTGTTTCCAGCAGGACATCCTGACAGGACTTGCTACAGTGGGAGGCGCAATTCAAAAAAGACTGACCTTCAATCTGCCCAACAGCAATACCGCAGATCGTCCCGGCCGCACCATTGGCCTCGATAATCCGCATGTCGTTGTCCACGGTGATGATCCCATCCTTGACACTGCTGAAAATAGCAGAGAGGCGGCTTCGCTGTCGGGACAATTCTTCTTCAGCCTTAATCCGAACAGTCACTTCTCTAACCACACTTCGAAAACCAACCAGAACCTGCTCAGACGATTTTTTTGGTGTAATAGAGTTTTCAATGATTCGTTTTATGCCATCCTTGCCTGTAATTTCGTAAGTGAAAGCCTTATTTGGCTTGCCAGTTTTATACACCCTGTTATAGGCCTGATAAACCCTACGGGCGGTGTCTTCATCCATATAGAATCGATAATCCAATCCGATTAACTCTTCTCTGGAATACCTAAAAATCCTCGCCACTGCCGTATTACACCACGTCATACGACCTGTGAGGCTGAGTTCCATGATCCCGTCTTCGACCTCTTCCAGCACATCATGGAACTGCTGCCTGGATTCCTGGAGGCGTTTGATGATAGCTTGATGATCAGTGATATCAATCACGTTTCCTAACAGAGCCCCCTTCTGGACGGATTCAAAGAAAACCATTTTCAAGCAGATCTCCGTTTGATCCTTTTTCCGAAAGCGAAATTCCAGGTCGCCTGTGACCGACTCATCCTCTCTGGCCTTCATCAGGCCGGCTTTTAATCGCACCTGATCTTCCGGGCGGGCAAGCTCCCAGACCAATGTACCAAGCAATACATCTGGCGTGTCACATTCCAGCAAGCGGGCTAAGCTACTATTTATAAAGACAAAGCGATCTTTGACCAGCACAAACATACCGACTTCGGACTGTTCGATGATCTCCCTGTGCGTGGCGTCTGACAAGGCGCTATTAAACGTGTTGTTTGCTTGAGCTGCTTTTCCCTTCTCAGATGGGGTCGGTTGTTCCATTAAATTACGTTTTATGAAGTGTTGCGGATGCCTGCAGAGCGGGTTGATTTCATCCAGGATTTCCTTACAGGAGGTGCCCGTCAAACATATCAAAAGTCGGGGAAGGAAACAAGCAGCAATGGGATAGATGCAAGATCAGTGAAGAACAAAACATGATTCCGGGAACAGATACATTGGCGGGGGAGAGGGCTGACCTTTCAGGAAGCGGAGTCGTTCAGGTCAGGCAGAACTCGCAGTAAAAAACGGGTTAAATCCTGAAAATTGACACTCCCCAACAGTCGCTCCTGCTCCTTTCCTTCAGAAAAAATGAGAAAGGTGGGCATTCCTTTAACTTCATATCTCTCCATAAAAACGCTCAAAAAATCTTCCTCCAGGAGACATATTTTCAGAAATCGGCTGTATTTGACCTGAATTTTTTCTACTTCAGACATCTGGTCAGAGAAGGATTTGTCTTTTGACAGACACATGAGCAATACCGGACCAGCGTTTCCCAAAACCTCCCGACTGAAATTATCCGCCCCCACCAGACAGACTGAAGTTGAATTCATCTTCTCAAAATTATCGTCTTCCGGATTCATTCTCTGTCTCTATTGATGTTCAGGTCGGTCAGCATCAGACATATCAATCTGAGCAGATTCTTAAGCACGGTTTTGGTGACCCAAGCCAATGGATTAATTCTATTTCGACATAGACTTTCTACACAATATGTGCCAAATCCAGATCTCTCCGACCGAACCCCGTACAACTAGGGAAATCGCTTCTTGATTGAGCAGCGTCAGACGAGTTGATCAGAAAATGGTTGAAATACTGTCGCATACCACAATACTGTTTTAAACAATAGTGTTGCATGCCACACTCAATATTTGCGGTTTTTTTGTTTTCCCCAAAAAAGTGCGAGAAAAACCGGAATTGCTCTTGTCTTTTTCGGTTTTTTTCTATAAAAAGGCAGGAAACAGCAAATGCTACACTTCCGGCTGATTGGTTAAACAGAGATGAAGGAATGACAGATTTTCGAGCAGCAGCTGCCAAAAAAAAGGTCAGTTTATGATAAAAGTTGAGTCCGGTTCAGATAGTATTACGCTATTTTTCAAAAACAGACCCGTACTGAAAGTTTCGACTCAACAACCATTTATTGAGAAGAGCACCAACGCTTCCGGCGAATCGTACTCTTCTCAGGAAAAGGAACCGGAAGGTGGTGAAAACGGTAGTAGCAGTTGTCACGATTTTCAATTAATTGAGTAAAATCCTGCCTGGGATCGTCTTTGGGAGAGACGATGCCGGCATCCATGTAGCCTGCCAGCATCAACTATGACCGGCAGGGCGAGGTAGTTGTGTCTCCGGCTCCCGGATTCTTCTCTTCGAGGCAGGTTCAACGGCCTCCCTTACAGGCATAGTCCTCTGTTTGATCCAGAAAACCGCCCGCCTCAAATCATTCAGAATCATATAGAGACTGGGTAACAGCACCAGTGTCAACACTGTCGCAAAACCGACACCCGCCGCAATAGAAATGGCCATCGGGATCAGAAACTTGGCTTGAAAATCGGTTTCCATAATCAGGGGTGCCAGCCCGCCCACCGTGCTGATAGTGGTCAGAAATATCGCCCGAAAACGCCTGGCGCCAGCATTAAGAATTGCATCTAGAAAGGGCATGCCCTCTGCCAGATTTTCATTGACCCGTTCAATGAGCACAATCGCATCGTTGACGACCACACCTGCCAAGGCCACGACACCAAAAATACTCATCATGGTAAAATTGTATCCCAGAACCAAATGCCCCAGAATCGCCCCAATCAGACCGAAAGGGATGGTCATTGATATCAGCAGGGGCTGGACATATGATCTGAACATTGTGGCAATAATAAAGAAGATGCCAATCATGGCCAGGGGGTAACCGATATATAGACTGGAGAACGATTCGCTCATCCGCTTTTTCTCCCCCTGAAAAGTAAACCGCAAACGTGGATAGCGGGCAGCAAGGTCGGGGATGTATGACTTCAGCATCTCTGAGACGATTTCATTGGCATTGGTTTTGTTGTTGTCCACTTCGGAGCTGACGACAACCCGTCGCATGCCGTTCGAGCGTGTAATTGTTGAGAATCCAGGTGCAAATGTTATCCGGGCAACGGAGTGCAGCGGAACTTCGTACCCCCTGTTGGTACGAATCCGAATCCGCCTGAAATCAGAAAGACGTTCTCTTTCGCTGGCGGAATATCGAACCTTGATGCGAATATCATCACGTCCCCGCTGAATTCTAACAGCGTCCTCTCCAAAGTATCCAGTATACACCTGCGTAGCCAGGTCATTAACAGTCAGGCCCAGGGTTCTGGCTTCTGGTTTGAGTTCAAGGCGAATCTCATTTTTCCCTTGTGAAAAGTCCGTCTGTATCTGGAACGTGCCATCGAATTGCCGCAGTCTGGCTTTCAGGTCTTCTGAGGCCAGCAGGATCTGATCCAGATTTTGCCCCTGAACCCATACTTCAATGGGAGCCCCGGGGGGTCCGCCGCCCATACCGGAAATTTTCAGCGTCTTGATGCCGGGGATGGCGCCAACCTCTTTTTCCCAGGCGATTCTGATATCCTTGGAATGAATGCCACGCTGCTCAGAAGCGATCATGGTCACAATAATTCCCCCCAGATGGGGTCCACTGCTGCTGCCACCAGCAGCCTGCCCCACCATCACCAGCCGGTCTTTAAGCAGCGGTTCTCCGGTCTTGGTCTTCGTTTTATCTGCCATGCGCACCAACGCCTCCTCCACCTGTTTAACCGCTTTCTGGGTGATTGAGACGGGGGTTCCATTGGGGAATTCAACGTTGGCAATCATGATGAATCCATCCACCTCGGGCATAACCTCAAACTTTATAATTCCGGCACGGATGAATCCCACACAAAGCAGAAGAATTGCAATCGCCACACTCAAAGCGATGTACCGCCAGTGCAGGGCTTTTCTGAGAAAGGGAATATAGGTTTTTTTAATCAGCCAGAGTAAGCCTTTGGCGGTCAATTCGTGAAAGGAGTGGATCCAGCGGGAAAACTTATTCCGCTTTAGAACCTCTCTTCTGGGATCCGGCAGATGATTCAAATGTGCCGGTAGCAACAGTAGACATTCAAGCAGAGAGATTGCCAAACAGGCAATCACGACAACCGGCAGAATCGCAATAAATTTTCCCATGATGCCACCCACATACATCAGGGGTAGAAACGCTACTATAGTGGTGGTCACCGCTGCCACAACGGGCATTCCCACTTCTGATACACCTTCCACAACCGCATTCAGTGCCGACTTACCCTGAGTACGATGGTAGAAAATCGCCTCCCCTACGACTATTGCATCGTCAACAACGATACCCAACACCATCAGAAAACCGAACAGGGAGATCATATTAACCGTTCCCCCCACGCCCCAGAGAATGACAAATCCGCCGGCCAGGGAGATGGGAATTCCCATACCGCTCCAGAAGCTGAGGCGGAGGTCCAGAAACATCCACAAAATCAGAAATACCAACACCAGGCCAATGACACCATTCTTCAGCAACAGATTGATACGGGCCCGCAGCATAACACTTGTTTCATAGATAATTGTGATACCAACACCCTCAGGCAACTGAGTCTTTTTTTGGTTAATAAATTTATTCATGGCGTTGGTGATGGTCAGTGTATCCTCAATGGATGTTTTTATAATACTCAATAACACTGCCCGTTCCCCATTGATGGTTGCCAGGATCGGTGCTTCGGTAAATCCATCGTGGATCACTGCCAGTTTATCCAGTGTGACCATCTCACCGCTGGGCCGCGCCAGAATAACGATATTTTTCAGATCCTCACCGGTATATTTTCGCCCCACCGTCCGAATGCGAATCTCTTCCCCTTTCGTTTTGATGGTTCCCCCAGCCAGGTTTAGATTCTCCCGACGGATGGTGTTCACCACCTGGCTAAATGTCAGACCATAGGCCTGCAAAGTCTTTTCGGAAACTTCGATCGCGATTTCGTAGTTCCGGACACCGAATATATTCGCCCGTGACACCTGAGGAAGAGCTACGATCTCGTCTTTCATGTTTTCAGCCCACTCTTTCAAGCGGCGTTCGGATATATCTCCGGACAATCCCATGATCATCACTGATTCCTGTGTGCTGAGATCAGTGATCACCGGTTTTTCCGCATTCACCGGAAAGGTGGCAATACCATTAATGTTACTCCGCACTCGATCCAATACTTTGTCGACGCTGTAACCGTCTGTGACCTCGATCGTCGTGAGGCTAACATTCTCCATGGACTTGGTCGTATACTGCTTGACCCCTTCAATGGCTTCAATGGCACTTTCCACCTTGCGGCTGATCCCCTCTTCGACCTCTTCCGGGTTTGCGCCTGGGTAAACGATGGTAATCGTGATGAGGTCCAGCGAAAATTCAGGGAAAAACTCACGGATCATCTTGCTGGCCGCCACAAGCCCTGACAAAATAATAATTACCATCAGAATATTGGCAAAGACGGTATTTCGAGCATAGATCGCGATAATATTTTTCATAGTGCAATTAGTTCTGAGTAACGATTTCCAGCAGAGAATTCTCGAGGGGATTGATCAGACGGGTCGTGATCACATTGTCATCGGTTGTCAAACCGCCACTGACAAAGACTTCATCCGCTTGAATGCGTGAGACAGTTACGGGTACGGTCTTCAAGCGACCATTGTCAGAGAGAAAGACCGTATTATTAAACCCAACCGCCCAGCGGGGCAGGCGGTAGACCTGCCGCATGATTTTACCGGGAATGATCACGGAACAGAACATCCCTTCTACAAGCGGTAGAATCCCTTTCTTGGTAACAGTGGCCTTATTATTCGCTCTGACAACAAGTATCAGGGTTCGGGTCTGTTGATCATATTTTTTAATGCGATGCAAGCTTCCTTGCCAGGTATGACCCGTAGCATCTTCCGTCCACTGGATCCTGACCGGTGATTGCTGCAATGCGGAAAACCAGATGTTGCTTTGGGAGTCTGACTGGTCACTGAACTTAAGCCATTTTCTGGCATCTGAACTGTCGATAGGGACGTCGATTTCCAACGTGGTGTCATCAACCAGTTGAATCAACCCCTGACCGGGAGCCACATATTGCCCGACCTCCAGTGAGACGTCCTTGATGCGCCCGCTGAATGGGGCCCTGACTGAGCTGCGCTTCAGATTGGTGCTGGTTCTGAAAACACCGGCCTTAGCCGACTCAAGTCGAAAACCCATATCCTTAATCTGCAGTGGGTAGATGTCCACGGCCTGTTGCATTTGAACCAATTGATCCATGGCCGCATTGTAAGATCGTTCAGCGGCATCGACCTGGGAACGGGTACCGATCTTACTTTTTTGGTAGAGTTGGCTCAGGCTTTCGAATTCAGCTTTGACCAGGTCCCTGTTGCGAGAAAGGGTTTTCAGGCGGGCAGTGGCGGTTTTCTGCTCCAATTGCAAACGTTCGATAGAATTGGCTATTTGGGAAAGATTTGCCCGCGCATCCTTATAAGCTGACAGATAATCCCTTTTATCAATTTCAAAAAGGATTTCGTCCTGTTCTAAGAATCGGCCAGCAACCAGTTGGGAATGCACCTTAATTATTTTTCCGGCAACCGCCGGTGCGACTCGAACACTTTTCAGTGCTTTAACACTACCATAGCCAGTGATATAAACCTGAATATTCTCCGGTTGGACTTTTTTGGCCTCTACCCTGATGACCGGCTTGGGCTGTTGAACTTCGGCAGGAGGGACCTTCATCCTGGCCAGAATATTCATTCCAACAACACCAAACAGCAACACGTCCACAGCGACAAGTAACCGGAAACCCACTCTGGCGCTGGTTAAAGCTCTAAATACAGATTTCAAATAATTCATTTTATGTCTCCACAGGACCCTGCATATCTTTGTCGATTGTCTATTTCCAGGGAAGCAACGCAATAAGTGGGCATTTCAGAGTAGAAAACGAATCCGGGGGGTGCCCGAGTTGATCTACATCATATATTATGGGATTTTTCAGGTAGTGGCAACGAAACAACCAGGAGGTAGAGCAGTTCAAACAGTGAAACTGAGGCAAGGGACATCGGCCACCTGGACCAACAGAAGGTGTGGATTCGGAACGGGGATTCGATCAGATCAGGGGGAGATCTGATCGAATTTAAAGCGGCTATATTGCAGCCACCCTACTTTGAACTTCACTTGCTTCAGCCATAATTTTTTCCACCAGTGCTTTGATGGAAAGAGTTTCCTTGACCCGACCGATTACCTGTCCGCAGGGGAAAACAGCCTCATCACCACCTGTCAGCCAGGAATTGCCGGAAAGCTGGCCAGAAAGCTTCGGCAGCAGTTCCTCAAGGGATGCACCACTGTTTTCCATCTCCTGGATATCGAGAGCCCACTTATTCTGCAGGACCCTCACCGGACTTTGGATGGATTTTTGAATCACCATTGTATCGGTCAGGCCTGCGTTTATAAACCGCACTTTGGTATCAGCGTGAATCCGGCATTCATCTGTATTCATAAAACGGCTGCCCATGATCACACCTTCTGCGCCAAGAGCCAATCCGGCCATCAGCGTCTTGCCATCACAGAAGCCGCCGCCAGCAAACATCGGGGCCTTAATAGTGGAAGTTGCTTCCGGTACCAGAACCAGTGTACTGATCTCTTCCATTCCCGGGTGTCCACCGCATTCAGCGCCCACAATGGAAATGATATCGACGCCCAGTTGATCTACTTTGATGGCATCCCGAATACGGGCACATTTATGAACGTGAACAGCACCATTCTGACGGATCTTATCCAGATGGGGCTTTGGACTGCGGCCGGCTGTTTCAATAATCTTGACACCCGCTTCATTGACAATATCCAGGGTCACATCAACTGTACGGGCGTCATGCCCTGGAAAAAGGGAGACGTTGACACCGAACGGTTTATCCGTCAGCTCCTTGGCTTTGACCAGTTCCGCCCGCAGAGTGGCTTCATCCGGAAACATCGCCGTTGCCATACAGGCAAAAACGCCTGCATTGGCACAAGCAGCTACAAATTCCGCGTTGCTGATATGCATCATCGTTCCAACCTGAATGGGATATTTAACTCCCAAGAGCTCTGTTATTCGTGTTTTCATTCTTCTTCTCCTTGATTTAACTGTATTATAATTCCTTTTCGCGACCAGCCACGAGATAGCTGGCAGTACATATCATTATTCAATCTGGACCAAAGTATATCCGGACCCAGCAACGTCCGGTTAGGTTTTTGCAAAACAAAAGCTGAATGATTAAACCTGTCTCTGCGCATTAGGATTTATTAGCTCGATCCAGGTTTCATCATTCAACTTTCTGCGAAAACCTAACCGGATATTGCTGATCCGGATCCGTTTTAAGATGTGAATCTTGAAAAAGCTATGTTGTCTTTTTATATCAGGTTTTATTAATTAGCAGAAATAGTGCCAGACCGTCTACTATTTTTCTAAGCCAATTATATCAGTGTCATGTACCGTATATAAAAGATCAAGTGACGATTTTTCATTTAGAAATTGTTTAAAACAATACTATGATACAGTTATGACTGACTTATAGTATAGTTATGTGTTAAACTGCCTCATACTACAGTTTTTCCCATCACTCACTCTGAAAAACCAATGATTGCAGATGAAAATCGATTTTTCCGCGAAGCAACCCTGCGCATATGTGGAAATCTCGAAATAAACGAAGCACTGAGAGATTGTCTCCTTTACATTCGTGACCATATCCCCGCCAGCCATATGGGCTTTATCATCTATCTGCCAGATGAACGGGTCTACGAAACAATTGCAACAGCCAGTTTAACCCATAGTAGCACTTTGCCGATCAGGGTGCCTGTAACGGAAGATGAAGTAGAGAGGCTGAAAAAAGCCTTCACCGATCCACGTATCACGATTCACAACTCTGAAAATCAATATCAGCGGAAAACCCGAATACCAGAGGAGTTGGGTTGGCCAAGCGGGTCCAGCATCGTGATCGAAATGGTACTTGCGGGTAAGCGGATGGGGGCTCTAATTATTATCAGTGAAGAGGAGGTGACCTACACCCGCGAGCATGTACAACTGCTAACCCTGCTGAATGAACCACTCGGGATTGCACTGACAAACAGTATCCGTTACCGCAAGGTCCAGCAATTGAAGAACCTCCTGGTAGACGATAAGCGCTATCTTGAAGATGAACTTCTCAAACTGACAGAGCAGAAAGTGATCGGCGCTGAGTATGGACTGAAAGAGGTCATGGAGGCAGTCCGCCAGGTTTCCCCGATGAACAGTCCGGTTTTGCTGCTAGGAGAGACCGGCGTCGGAAAAGAGGTCATCGCCCAGGCGATTCATCACAACTCCACTCGCCGGGAAGGACCGTTTATTAAGGTAAACTGTGGTGCCATTTCAGAGTCCCTGGTAGACAGCGAACTGTTTGGGCATGAAAAAGGAGCTTTTACCGGTGCACACATGCGCAAACGAGGTCGTTTTGAGCGCTCGGATGGTGGCACAATCTTCCTGGATGAAATCGGCGAATTGCCTCTCGAAGCTCAAGTCCGTCTTTTGCGGGTCTTACAGGACAAAGAGATCGAGCGGGTTGGTGGTGAAAAACCGGTCGGTATCGATTGCAGAGTCATCGCAGCAACCCATCGAAACCTGACCCGGATGATCCAGCGCGGCGAGTTTCGAGAAGATCTCTATTTCCGCCTGAAAATTTTCCCGATTACGATCCCTCCCCTGAGACACAGAAAAGTTGATATTCCACTGCTGGTCCGCCATTTTATCCAGAAAAAAACACAAGAACTTCTGCTTTCTCATACGCCGAGCATCGCACCTTCTGCACTGGACAGGCTCCTGTCCCACGACTGGCCCGGCAACGTCAGGGAACTGGAAAACAGTGTTGAGAGAGAGCTCATCATTAACCAGGATCAACCACTGACCTTTGACGACCTCAACTCAGCCAAAAAAGATTCGTTAGAGGGGCACCCGAAATCGAACACAGAAAGATGCCAGCGGCTGGATAAAGTGATTGCAGAAACAATCAGACTGGCACTCCACCAGAGTGGTGGAAAAGTTGAGGGGACAACGGGCGCAGCAGCAATGCTTGGTTTAAAACCAGGCGCCTTGCGCCAGAAAATGAGAAAATTGGACATCCCCTTTGGTAGAAAGGCACTCGCACTTTATCAGGCACCTGTTTAGACACACGTTTCAGGAAAACAGCGAGGCTCTCTAATCTCCCCAGTAATTTTACAGACGGCTGGAGGGCTTGTAACTGTTGAATTGGGTTGGGAAAATCAGTTGCTGGAATTTAAACTGCTGGAGTCGGAAAAGATAAGCCGCGCCATTCATCAGATGGTGCGCCACATCGGTTACTCGGCGTTGTTCCGGTTTTTCCAGGTATGACCCGCGCACCCAGTCGTTAAAAGCCCCCATAGAAGGTCCGCACCATACCTGATAATCCATCTCCTTGTCTATCTCCCCACTGTTTGCCCAGTGTGACGTTAACCCCAGATACCAGCGAAAGATGAGCGCCATTTTCTTCCTGGGATTGGCCAGCGCCCTCTTGATCTGCTCCGGATCACGCGCATTGAAGTAGGCCATCGTCTCCTCCCAGACCGAATCAAGGGAACGCTGAAAGATTTGCTTTTCCAGCTTGTCCCTTTCTGCTGTCGGGATTTCCTCTATGGATTTATACGAGAGATAAAGCTCATTGAGTTTTTTGGCGCGCATCGGAAAGAGGGTCCCTCTTTTAACGACCTGCAGCTTGCCACCCATTTCAAACATATCAAATGCGGGCGCCATACAAACATCGGCCATTCCCACCTGCAGCAACAAATTTCTGACATAATCCGAAGTCCCCGCTTCCAGGCAGGCTTGATTAACGGAACCGGTGGCAACGTAGGCTGCACCCATCATAAAAGCAGCCAGGACAGATTCCGGGGTTCCGATCCCGCCCGCGGCACCGACCCTGACCTGCTGTCGGTAGCCATATTTCTGCTGGATTTCATTGCGTAGCGCAATAATTGAAGGCAAGAGGGATACCAGCGGCCGGTTATCGGTATGTCCGCCAGAATCAGCTTCCACTGTTACATCATCCGCCATGGGGACTTTCCTGGCCATGCGGGCCTGGGCCTCGCTAATCAGGTTTTGCTCCAGCAGCAGGGAGAGATATTTATCCGGAGCCGGTTCCATGAACTTCGTCGCCACCTCCCGCCTTGAGACTTTGGCGATCACTTTGTTTCCGATCTCGATACCGCTTTCCGGATTAAGGCTGAGACCGGCGACCCGGTAGTAAACGATATGGGGAGTCAAATCCATAAACGCCGAGGCCTCAACTGTCTGTACCCCATATTTGAGATAGACTTCGGCGGCCATTTTCTCCAGGTTTTCTGCAAAGGGATTGTGGATCAGATTAAAGGCGTACGGCCCACGGGGCAGTTCCTGCTGAATTCTCTGGATGGTTCCTTCCAACTCCGCCGGCGGAATGCCGCCCGCACCAAATGAGGCCAGAAACCCCTTTTTGCCCAGGGCGATCACCAGCTCTGCAGATGAGATGCCGTGGGCCATTGATCCAGCGTAGTAGGCGTACCTGCAACCGTGAAATTCGCGGAATTCATGATCTCCCAAAGTTTCAGCGGGTGTCAGTGGTAAATAGGAAAGCAGGGCCAGGGCTTCATCGCTCCCCGAATCCATTCCCCGCAGTTTTCCTTCATTGGTCAGTCCGATGCGCCCCTCTTTTCTGACAGCAAAGCAAGGTTGATCCAGATTGAGTAGCGTGTTGCTCAGGCCCTCCCTATCAAACACCAATGAGTTTTCGGGTCCTTCCCAAACAAGTTGCTGGTCTGATGGTTTCCCGAGATAGCGCAGGTGGTTCTCGTCAGTTCTCATTCTGTCTCCTTTCTCTTTCTAATCATGCTTCCACCAGGGCAAGAGCCGCATCAATGACCTGGTAAATCCGTATTTTATTCTTCCACAGGCTGGCATCGGCCAGCAGTGTCACCTGAGGCCCGTTTTTCTCAATCTTCTTGATGTGGACCTCAATATCCATGGTTTGATCATCCGGTGTGATTTGACCCCGGTATGTCCAACGGGTCACCCCGGGCACATTGGCAAACAGGGGCGATGTCATCTCTTTTCCCAGATCCTGTTGCAGTGTAAAAATCCGCATGGCTTGAATAATGGATTCCACTCCCAAAGAGCCCGGCATCACCGGATCCTGGAAAAAATGACATGGGAAGAACCAGTCCGTGGGATCGACTTTTTTAGTCGCGAGGATATAACCCAACCCATATTTTCCGGAATTTTCGAAAATCCAGGCTCGATCCAGAAAATCCAGTTGGGGTCCATTGAGGCGATAGAACGGTTTTTCAGGTTTAGAACGATAATAGTGCTCTTGCAGCTGGTCGGATTTCAAATCGAGTTCCACTGCAGCGCTGAGAGGAATTTTTTCATTTTCGGACCAGGGGGGAAGTTTCTGGCCTTTATCCAGCCCTACCTGCATCGCCAAAGATTTGGGCGTATGGTATCCAAACAGGGTGGACCCCTCATAAAAGCGTTCTCCCTCGACGTCCAACGCGTAGTCGAAATTGAGCAAAATGGTTTCAGCCGCTTTGGAGACATTGAGCAGTTTAGCATGTGCTGTGATGGTTCTGCCACGCAGGTCCGGATTGGAGATCAGTGTCGCATCCGAACCCAGGTTTCTGAAACACAACTCCACACCCGGATAGATCATGGTGGCACCCATGTAGGTACTCAAAAACCCGCAGGGCTGTAAAGCGATCTCCATAATTATGGAATATGGCATAACGGGACCAGAGCCATTTTTATAAAACCAGACATCTGCCGGCACATCGTACTCGGAAATCAAGCTGGAGGTCTGGCTGAAATCATGTCGCTGCCCTTCTACCGCTAGGACCCGGCTGATCAACTGCAGATCTCCATTGGGCGTGCGGGGAGCTTTAATTCCTTCGTACATATCATATTCCGGACCAAAGCAGTCTGACAGCGAACCCGTGGCAAACGCATCGATATGGTGACGAACGAACTGCGGGGGCTCTGCGACGACAGCCTCAACCGGATATTTTTCTACCATTTCAATCCCCAGATCCTGGAAATCGACAATGATCCGGTCATTCATCATGATATAAAAATTGGCCCGGGCAAAGGGACGGGGTAACAACCCCACTTCCACAATCTCCATGCGATAGCTGTAAAGCGTGTCCGTCGGCACAATCTGCCCTCTGGCTCGAATGGTATAGGGGCGATTTTTAATGGGCTGGAACCGAGCATCCCGTGTATGGACTTGCAGGCCCAGGTAGAGCATATAGAATTCAAGCAGTTGTACGCATCCCTCCGTGATCAGCGTGCCCGCCAATACATTATCGTCCTTAAAATGACAGGGGAAATACCAGTGATCGGGTGCCAGATCCTTTTCCGCAACAATTTCACCCAACCCCCAGGGACCGCCGGTTTTATCGATGGAGACGATCCGGTCCAGCATCATGATCTCTTCGGCTGAAAAACGTAATGAGGAATTGGCGCCCTGCTGATCGTACGCTGTTCCCAGGCAGCCCGCGACATTCCCGCGGGTGATATTCAAGAGTGCTTCCCTTTCAAAAAAGGTGCGGTCACAGTGCAAAAACGGTGTGAACTTCTGTTTCGGAGTGGTGCGGCGGTTTTCCATCTCAAGCCTGGAAAATACGATCCCTTTCCCCCTTGCCAACTCCTCATCCGTTGAAAAGCCCGCTCTGCCACCCGTCATTTTGTAAACCAGTCTCTCCCCAACGAAACAGTCATAGCCAAAACTGAAAAAGAGCGCCTCTCCGAATTTCATGAAGGACTCAATGTGAATCTCATAGCGTAAGGTATCGCCTTCCTTCGGGAGTTCATCCATGAAGGTCATGGTATAGTCGGTCAAACGGTAATAACGCTCGCCTTTGCTCTGGAAATCAATTCCCAGATAGCTGATCAGCAGTAGATCGCACTGTCCAGCCTCACTGGCAATCGCCCAGGGAATCTGTCCATCTACGCTGTACCAGGCATTATAGGGGACGTCATATTCAGTCGTGAGTGAAGAGGGTTTGAATTCACCTCTTTCAGCACTCATCCCGGTCACCCGGTTAACCAGTAAATAGGGCGGTAGTGGCAGCCTGACCCGGTATCTGTATGAATCGATAATGGCGTATGCGTCTCCAAAAACATCGGCGATTTTACCTCCCGCAAACTCAAGCAGATCCGCTTCGTCCCAGATCACACCGGTTGGCTTAACCCTGGGATATGAGACTATATCGTCCTGAGCTTCAGAGGTTTCAGCCGGGACATCCACAGTGGATCGACCCCTGAAACCATCTGAGCCCGTAATCTGCAGCTTGATCATCTCCCGCAATTCAAGCGATGACGCCTTGCGGGAATTTAAAAAAGCCATATGGCTGGCACTGATTTGAGAACGGTGGGCTGAGATCTCAGATTGCATATAAAGAGAAAGGTCCGAGCTCACTGCTTCTAAAGTCTGCGTCATCACAGGGTTCATTAGGGGCTCAGTTGTCTCTCCTGACGTGGGGGCGCCGGCGTCAGGTTTCGGTGAACGCCCAAACCGCGACCGGTTTTCAGCGCTCAAAATATTCGAGACCATGTCCTCGCCACCCAGTGTGATGGTTTTCATCAGCTTCCTGGGGGCTTGTGCCTCATCTCTGACACGATTCAGCAGCAGGGAGAGGTCCAGATCCACTCGATGACTCAGCAGCTTTGAGACCACTTTGAGCAGATTGGTGTAGTCATCTGCACCCCGGCGATTCATGCTCAGGGCAATGTGTTCCCGGTCTCCGAGGGTGTTGTCGATAAACTTGGAGCACCCCTCCTTGGGACCCATCTCCAGGAAAATCCGTGCGCCGTCCTCATAGACACGATTGACCAGTTTGGGGAAATCAATGGTCTTGCAATAAATCTGGGCAATATTGTCCGCTATGGTTTCAGCGGTCAGCGATGTCGGCGCATATCCGGCCGCCGAATAGAACGGAATATCGGGAACAAACGCTACCGGAGAGTTATGCAGGCGAGTGATATTCTCATATTCGGATTTGACAATGTCACAATGGATGGTGTCACCCATGGGTGTCAGCACACACCTGAACGGCAGGGCATCGACCACCCGTCGACAGGCTTCCGTTTCGCCTGCAATCACCACTTCAGACGGGGAGTTAATAATAATCAAATAGACATGGTTTTCAGAGGCAACTGCATCCCGAACCTGTTCAGCAGAGGCACTGACTGTATAGCAGTGCCAGATATCTTCAGATGCCCCCGGACTGGCAGGTGGTAGTCCCCAGGCCTCGCGGGCAACCTTCATTGGCCCGGACAGACGCTCCAGAAAAATCGGTTGGGAATACAGGAAATCGCTCATTTTGTCTGTACTCTCCCAGACATCCATAGCGAAGTTCATGGACACTTCCCCCATGCTGTAACCAAAAACCAGTTCGGGCTGAACGCCCAGCACACCTCTGGCGACGGAGGTGTTTAAAATGGCGGCATTGATCCCGGTTTCGAAGGTGGCAATGGCGTTATTATCCAGTTCTGTCTGCTTGTCAGCCAGTTCCCCTTCTGAGAGACGTGTCAGGCTGCGGGGATTGAGCAGCCGATCCCGCAGCATCATTTCGGGCTTGGTGGTATAAGAGGCCACAAGATCGTAAAGCTCTGGAAAAATTTGAAAAAGGTCTCGCCCCATCCCCAGATAAGAATTAAACGCACCGGGATAGACGAATGCCACTTTCCCTTTTTTACCCAGGGGTTCCGGAGTGAAATAGCTGCCCGCTGGAGAAATCCAGGCCTGCTTTTGTTGGAAAGCGATTTCGATCCCGTCCAGCCCAGCATCAATCTCCTGCAATAGCTTATCTCTGCATCCACCGACAATTGTCAGACAATACTGCTCATCCCTTGCCTGCTGGACTTTTTCTATCTGTTGACCGGCCAATTGAATCAGATCACCAGTCGAACCCACACTGTTCCTCAGCTCGACCAGTTTCTCGATCAGCGACTTTTTATCACTTGCCGCAACAGGATAAAATCGCAGCGGGTTCTCTTTGAGCAGATTGCTCGACCGCTTCCTGGGTGTCGGGTCTTCAGAAAGAATCAGATGGGCTGCCGTTCCATCCAGCCCGGTTCCGAAAACAGCCGCTGTTCTTTTAGAGAGACCTGAATCCAGATGCCAGCTTTTGGATTCGGTCTCCACATAAAAGGGACTGCCGCTCCAGGCCGCTTTTTGTTTCGGTTGATCCCAGCCAGGAACTGCCGGAATGTAACGTCGATAAAGTGCCAAGGCTGTTTTTATCAAACTCGCCATCCCCAGAGCTGCAAAACAATGTCCGCAGGTGGCTGAAACACTGCCCACAGCGCAACTCAGGTTGGAACTCGATGTTTCATAAGCCTTGATCAGCCCGCCGATTTTTTCAGCCACCCCGACTTCCGTCCCGGTCACCTCCAGATATCCGATATCTGAGGGTTTCAACCCCGCCGTTCGCAGACTGTCCCTGCAGAGAGCCGCCATCGCCGCCGCATCATCAGCCCTTTTAAGGGAGATATTGTCGATCATCGCATAACAGCGGTCTTTTTCCTTTCTGGCTCTTTCAGGCAGTTTCAAAACGATGGCACCGGCCCCCTCTCCGACCATCCAACCCTGTGTATCCTTTTCAAAGCCAAAGGACTCTTTTCCGGGATTGATGGCTGTCATCAACCGATTGCGAAGAAGAACATTTTCCACATTGCCCGCCAGGTCAACGCCTCCGACGACAACCGCCTCCACTTCCCCTTCGTTGAGCAGCATTTGTGCAACTTCCAGAGCTTTGAAGACTGAGTTTTCCTCCGATGACACGGTAAAAGCCGGTCCTGAAAAATCCCAGAGGGAGACAATCCGACTGGCCATGATGTTCCCAATAAAGCTCGTAAATTCGTTGACTTGAACCGGTTTGCGGATGGTATCTTTCAAGGTGTGCAGCAGATCCGGCACCTGCATCTGAGCCAGTTCACTTTTGACCTGAGAAAGTGCCTGCTCAATTTTCCATCCCAGATCGATTCGACCACGGAACTGGTGCAGGGTAGGGTCTGATTCCATAGCGATCAGAACAGCAACATGGGCTCCCTCTTTCAGGTTGGCATCCTGAATAGCCCTGTCCGCTACACTCATCATCAGCAACTGCTGGGGAATCATGGATTCCACTTCGTTGGGGGGAATTTTATAACGCAGCACATCGAGACTGAAATCTTCAATAAATGCCCCTCTGGGGGACTTTCCCTCTTTAAAACCAAAATCAGCTAAGAGGTTTGTCCGGTTTTCGATCCCTTTCCAGCGTTTGGCAGGCAGCGCTCTGAATTGCTGCTTTTTTGTATAGAGCGCATAATCAAACGCATCCAAACCATTGCTCGCTCCAAAATGAGCATCCATACCGACGATGGCCAACGATGGCAGGGGTTCTCTTTTCTGGCGGCGTTTTCTCTTCAGTTCTGCGTCTCTTGACTTCAGCAACTGCTTTTCGTCCTGCCTTTCAAAAACCATGTGGGCATTGGTCCCGCCGAATCCGAACGCGTTGACAGCACCGAACCGGGTTGATGCGTTGCCCGGCCAGACGGTGTTTTGCCTGACGACCTGCTCCGCAGATATCACCGCTGCGGGAGACGAAACCGGATCAAGCAGGTTGATGGTAGCAGGGATCTGCTCCTCCCCCAGACTGAGAATCACCTTGATCATGCTCGCCATACCGGCCGCAGTCAGCAAGTGGCCGAAATTGGCCTTCACGGAACCGATCAGTGGATTTGCGTTGTACCGACCGAAAAACCGTTCCAACGAGGCGATCTCCTCAGGGTCCCCTATCGGTGTCCCGGTGGCATGGCATTCGATATAGGAGACGGCATCCGGCTCCACCTGACTGTCAGCATAAGCTCGTTCGTAGGCCAGTACCTGCCCCTGAGCACTGGGGCTCAGTACCGATTTGCCTCTGCCATCGTTTGACAGTCCGATACCGCTGATGGTGGCATAAATTTTATCTTTATCCTGCAGTGCATCATCCAAGCGTTTCAGAACCAGCATCCCTGCTCCCTCTCCGGATACCAGGCCCTCTGAATGACGATCCAGAGGTCGACTTTCATCATTTTCAGAATAGGCCGTGAAGGTGGAGAAACCCATGTTCACAAAAAACGGATCCCCGGCACTGACTGCACCGGCCAGCATCATATCCGCTTTTCCATGCTGCAGATAGTCACAAGCGATCTTGACTGAATAAAGGGACGACGCACAGGCTGCATCAATTGAAAAATAGGCGCCGGAAAGTGAGAGGGCTTTTGCCACCAGGGCGGAAGGATAACCGGAGATCCTGCTGTTGATGAAATCTGCCTGCGTGCTCTCCGAACCATCCACCAGATGCAATCCATCCAGTCCAGTCAGTTTGCGGACCGCACCTTCAATAGCAGCGTGATATATCGGCAGGTTGAGCCTGTTGGAAGATTTGGTTGGAAACGAGAGGTTTCCCAGGATAACACCGCACCCGGAGCGAGAAGCCGGATCCTGCAAATAACCGGCGTCATTCAGCGCTTCCCGTGCGACATAGAGGGACCATTGATAGATATCGTCCAGATTTTCCAGCTCTGATGCAGGCAGGTCAAAAAGAGAGGGGTTAAAGGAGAAATCCTGAATATATCCCCCCCTCACACTATAATATTTATCTGTTTCACCCTTCACCGGGCTGTAATACACTGCGGGATCTGCTCCCATCTGTTTTTCTGTCGGCAGAGAGGTAGAATCTCTGTTTTCATACAGATTTTTCATGAACTGACCGGGAGTTTCAGCGCCCGGAAAAAGGCATGACATCCCGATGACAGCTATTTTTTGCATCAATTTTTCCTCTGTTTGCTTACCGCAGTGAACAACCTCTCCTGACCCCATCCCGAATTCCAAACAGTTTACCTTAAATCGGGGATTCGGGAAACCGTCAATCAGCTCCCTCCGACCAGGGCGATTTCCGGCTCTGTAGCCATATCAAAACTATTGAAGTCCACTGAGACAACCTTGGAAATACCTGGCTCCTCCATTGTCACGCCAAAAAGCGCATCGCCAATTTCCATGGTTTTTTTATTGTGTGTGATGATGACAAACTGCGAATTCTGAGTCAGCAGTTTTACATGTCGGTTGAACCGTTCATTGTTTGCTTCATCCAACGGTGCATCTACTTCGTCAAGCAGACAGAAGGGGCTGGGTTTTATCATAAAAACAGAAAAAACCAGCGCAATCGCAGTCAAGGCTTTTTCACCACCACTCAACAATGTCATATTCTGCAGTCTCTTTCCGGGGGGCCGCGCAATGATCTCCACTCCCGATTCCAGCAAATCAGCATCGTCGGTCAGCTCCAGGTAAGCCTCA
>Ga0257125_1001133_pt1 | contig 29056 bp, 25 predicted proteins | sample SI106_200metaG_FD_190183 | JGI IMG/M metagenome (GOLD analysis project Ga0257125, IMG submission 190183) | Marine microbial communities from Saanich Inlet, British Columbia, Canada - SI106_200 | ecosystem: Environmental > Aquatic > Marine > Inlet | place: Canada: British Columbia | collected... | reverse complement strand
CATGTCGGCCCGGCAGACAATGGCGGCGGCTGCCCCGTCGCTTACCCCGCAGCAGTCGAAAAGACCCAGCGGCCAGGCAACCATGGGGGCCTTCAGGATCTGTTCAACCGTGACTTCCTTCCGGAGGTGGGCCTTCGGGTTCCCGGCGCCGTTTTTATGGCTCTTGGCCGAAACCATGGCCAGGATCTCTTTGCCTTCATCGGGACTCAGTCCGTACTTATCGAAATAGCGCGTGGCCAGCATCGCGAACCCGCCGGGCGCGGTCATATTGGGGAAAATAAGCCGGTTTTTTGTTCCCAGATTGTGGGAAAACTCCGGGAGTCCCGCATATCCCGTATCTTTAAGTTTTTCGCTTCCCAGGGCAAGACATATATCATAAGCCCCGGAAGCCACCGCGTAAACCGCCCCTCTGAGGGCTTCCGAGCCCGTGGCGCAAAAATTCTCAACCCTTGTCACCGGAAGATAGGGAAGTTTCAGGGCAAGACTCAAAGGCGTGGCGGACTTGCCCACATTGACTTCATCCATGCATGAGCCGAACCATACCGCCTGAAGATCCTTTTTTTCAATCCCCGCATCTTCGATAGCCTCTTTGAACGCCTCAACCATCAAATCTTCCGATCCGGCATCCCAACGCTCTCCAAAGCGGGTACATCCCATGCCGATGATGGCAACTTTATCTTTAATGCCTTCAGCCATTATGATATCCTCCTTATTGCCGGCACCGCTTTCCAGAAATATCCGTGAATACCGAATTTTTCGTCCACATATTTCTTTCGGAAGCTCATCTCCACCGGCATGCCCACCTTGGCTTCTTCCAAATCCACGTCGGTCACATCGAACCAGAACCGGCCGCCCCCTTCAAAGTCAACGAAGCCGTAAATGGCGGGGGGATCGGGACTGAAGGCCAGATTGTCTCCCGTGTAGGTAAACAAGGAGCCTTTTCGGTCTGAAAAACGGTACGGCGCCATCTCGTCAATGGCACCGCAATCCGGTTTGACGCACACCCTCTGGACGGGATACTGGGGTGTTCCACATGCCTCACAGAAACTGCCGACCAGACCCAGGACTTCTCTTCGGTTTTTCCACAATGTGGAAAAGGCTGTGAAAGCAACGTTCTCTCCCCGAATGCCTTTTTCCGTGTGCAGAAGGTTTCTAAAGGCGGCCATCTTCTCGTAGCTTTTCAATTCCCGTTTCGCCGTCAGATGCCCGGTGATGCCCTTTTGTTTGCCCCTTATTTTTTCGATTTCTTCCGTCACCTCGAATAGTACGGCATCGGCCCCGGCGCCATAGCCGACAACGGCGATTTTGTCCCCCGGGGTTGCCTCTTCCAGGGCCATGACAAGGTGCATCAGGGGATCTGCGGTCCCGGTATAGCCCACCTGACCGAGAAGCGGCGTTATCATCTGGGAGGCTGAAAGCCCGAGGGTACGCGCGATCTTTTTAAAGTCCCCCGCATACAAACAGGGATAAATCACTTGGGTCATGTCGGTCTTTTGAATGCCGCACGCTTTTGCCAAACCTTCCGTTGCCTCTACGATGAAGCGGGTATATCCCGCGTCTCTTATGAACCGGTCTTCCCACTGTTGGTCAAATTGATCCCCGGCACTTCTCCAGTGGTCCACAAAGTCGTACGATACCGAAAATGCTCCGGCATATTCGGCAACCACATCATTTTCACCCAACAACAACGCGGCGGCGCCGTCTCCAAAGATCTCTTCTTGGGCGCTCCCGGCCTTACCAACCCGCATATCGGCGGCGCACACCATCGCTTTTTTGATAGATCCGGCTTTGACGGCATCAACGGCGGAAAGGAGCGCCGTGGTTCCCGCCTTGGGTGTGTCGGTAATATCCGCCGTTCGGATATCCGACCGACAGTCAAGGGCGGTTGCAATAATCTCGGCGCCCTGTCGTTCAGCGTAAGGGGATGTTGCAGTGGCGAAGAAAACCGCATCAACGCCCGTCCGGTCGATTTCGGTCAAGCAATCGATCCCCGCTGCCACCGCCATGGTAACGCTATCTTCATCATAGTTGGCCACGGCCTTTTCTCCGGGCATAAACGTTGCGGGGTTCAGCCATCCCATGGACTTGTAAATAAGCTTTCGGTCTATTCTGTACTTCGGTATGTATGCGCCGTAAGAAACAATCCCTGACATATTTTCTCCCTCCTTATCAATCCGTGAAGATCATGGAAACTGAACCTGTTGCACGATTTCCTTATCCATGAGGACCCGTGTAATCTCCTGACGGGTCGCCTTGTCAATAATCGGTTCCACTTCAGAGATCCACAATCCTTGTTCATCTTGTCGCGTCTTGAATTTCTTGACATATCCGGGGACCAGTGCGTACCGGCACCCCCCCACGCCGCAGCACGATGAGTCCACAATGGCATTGCCCACAACATAGAGGACCTCTTTTCCATGCATTTCAAGCTTCCCCTCCATTTCCAGTTCATACCCTCCGGAAATGGAACGGATTTCTTTGTTCAGTTCATGGGTATACTCTCTGATCACTTGCTCCGCCTCAAAACGGTCTATTGCTACGGTCTACTGCCAAGCGCTAGAACCCCAGGCCTTTGGCGATGATGGTTTTCATGATTTCAGTGGTGCCCGCATATATGCTGGAAGCCCGAATATCCCGATACCATCGGCATATGGGGTATTCCTCCATGTAGCCATAACCCCCGTGAAGCTGAACGCAGTCATAGGCCACGCGATTTGCCATTTCCGCAAGCCACCATTTGGCCATTGCAACCCTCTTGATGATATCTTTTCCCTCAATGTGATCACTGATCAGGTCGTTAATAAAACTCCGACCCAGTTCCACCTCGGTGGCCATCTCCACAATCTTGAAGGCGTTGTGTTGAAACCGGCCGATCGGTTTTCCAAAGGCTTCCCGTTCCCTGCAGTATTGGATGGTGATGTCCAACATGGTCTCGGCAGCCACCTGTGTTTGGATGGCGCACATGAGACGTTCCTGTGGCAATTTCTGCATTAAATGGAAAAAACCTTGATTTTCTTCACCCAGCAGGTTTTCTTTGGGAACAGAACAGTCCTCAAAGTAAAGTTCAGCCGTATCCGCACAATACATCCCCATCTTTTTGAGTTTTTTCCCCTTTGTAAAGCCAGGCGACCCGTCCTCCACCACCAACAGGCTCATGCCTTTATGGGCAGGCACTGCTTCAGGGTCTGTTTTACAGGCCACAATCACCAGATCACAGGAGACGCCATTGGAGATAAACGTTTTCTGCCCGCTGATGATGTAGGAATCTCCATCTTTCACAGCCTTTGTCCGGATTCCCTGAAGATCGGATCCAGCACCCGGCTCCGTCATTGCGACGGCCAATATGGTGTCGCCTGTGGTGCATCCCGGCAGCCACCGCTCTTTCTGAGCCTGGTTCCCAAAGGAGTTGATATAAGGGGCAATAATGTCGCTGTGGAGTCCCACTTGGAATCCATCGGCTCTGATACGGGTGAGCTCTTCGGCGATAATGACCGAGTATTCGAATCCGACGCCCGACCCGCCATATTGCTCTTCGAGCCAGGGACAGAGAAACCCCTGTTCCCCCATTCCCTGCCAGGCCCCCCGGGGAACCTCTCCCTTTTCTTCCCATTCCTCCAGATATGGGGCCACCTCATTCCGGACGTATTTGCGAAAAGCATCCCTGAAGATTTCGTGTTCCTCGCTGTAAATATTATGGCTCAATTGACTCCCCTCCTTAGGTTAGGGCCTCTAACCCACCTCCGCTACGGCATTTCCCAGGACGACTCTGCCATCCCGGGTCTTTGTCTGAATAATGTAGGCCCCTGCATCCGTTTTCCACCCCTCGGTGATCAGCGTGTCTCCGGGATAGACCACATTCATGAACCGCACTGAAAAAGATTTGAAACGGGCCGGATCACTTCCACAGACGCTGTGAAGTATGGCCCTCCCCGCAAAACCAAAGGAGCAGAGACCCTGCAGAATGGGGCGATCGAAGCCACTTTTTCCGGCAAATTCCGGATCGATGTGAAGGGGGTTCTTGTCGCCGCTGAGCCTGTAGAGCGCGCACTGATCTTTGGTGGTCGCATATTCCACCTGAAAATCCGGATCCTTCCCCTCAGGAGGGATGATGATCTCCGACTTCGGTCCTCTGTCTCCTCCAAAATTACCGGCACTGCGATCCATGACCACGGCCTTGTTCTCGAAAAGCAAATCGCCATTCTCGTCTCTGGTTTCAAAACTGATGTTGATTATTGCGCCCTTGTCGCCCTTGTCGTAAACGGAATCCCACCGGGTGGTGGTATGGATCGTGCCGGATGTGGGGATGAGCTTGTGCAACACTATTTTCTGTTCGCCGTGCAGAACGGCGAACAAATTGAGTTTCACCATGGGTACGAAGGAGCTGAGAAGCGTAGGTATGAAAGGGACCACCGCAAACGTTGGAAAAACCCGCAGGTCCTTTTCATAAACGAAATCAAGTTCCTCGATGCCCGCGCCTATGCCCAAGGCGTACAGAATGACCCTGTCCTCGTCGTACGTGAACGGGACGGGATCCGACTTTTTCCCAACCATATCAAGATTGAGTCCCATTTTGTTCCTCCTGGATCTGGTGCATTGGTCTATGGCTGACTACATTGAGAATCCTCCGCCGACTACGAGAACCTGGCCCGAAACGTAGTCCGACAGCGGGGATGCAAAGAAAAGAATCGTTCCGGCCGCTTCCTCGGCCGTGCCGGGGCGACCCATGGGAATCATCTTAATGAAGATGTCTCGATGCGCTTTGGGCACCCCGATCGCTATTTTTTGGGCTTCCGATTCGACTGTGATCCCCTTTTCCTTTTCCTGGGTTAGGCGGGTGTCGATGAAGCCAAACGCCACACAATTGCACTGAACATTATACCGGGCCCATTCTTTGCTGATGGTTTTGGTTAAACCCACGAGGCCGGCCTTGGCGGCAGAATAGTTGGCCTGGCCCGGATTTCCACCGACGCCCGCTATGGAAGAAATGTTGATTATTTTTCGCGATACCGTTTCCCCCCGCGCCTTTTCCTGCTTGGCCTCGTCGCAAAAGTACGGTTTGGCAGCCTGGATAATGCGGAAAGGGGCCTTGAGGTGCAGATCCAGAATCTTGTCCCACTGTTCCTCGGTCATCTTGTGGACCATGGCATCCCATGTGAACCCTGCGTTGTTTACGATCACATGCACAGCCCCCCAGTTGTCCGCCGCAGCCTTAACGATGCCCGGGGCAAAATCCGGAACGGTGACATCGCCCACGTATGCCATCGAATCTCCACCCGCTCTCTTGATGTCCGCTGCCGTCTCTTCCGCCGGTTCAGCATCAATATCGCTGACCACAACTTTGGCCCCTTCCCGGGCGAACATGAGTGCGACCGCGCGGCCAATGCCCCTTCCTGATCCTGTTATGATGGCGACCTTGTCACTCAACATTTTTTCCATTGGCTAACTCCGTATCTTGTTATTTCTTCTGAATCCCCCGCCTTAAAATATCGATTGCAAGATCGAGGGTGCCTTTCAGGTAATCCTTATGGGGGTTTATCATCCGTTTGCTCTCTTCCCATAGAACCGCACCGGTAAAGATAATCCAGACAATGTCGGCCAGGGCAGTGGAATGGTAGTCCTCGTAACACCCTTCGCTCTTTCCCTGATCAAATATTCCGGCCAGATTTCTGAGGCTTTTACCGGCCAGTTCATTCAACTGGGAAAGTCGTTTCGGAGGAAGATTTCTGAGGCCATCGCTGGCCTGGAGATGAAACAGGTTTATGAGAATCAGCGGGTCGAAATTATAGACATCGCAAAAGAGGCTTTTTAAGGCTTCAACTTTTTTGTCCGCATCAAGGCCTTCCTGCAGATAAAGCCTTTCCAGTTTGTCGGAAAGGTACTCTAAGAGTTGAAGGTTGAGGGAAACATAGAGGTCGTCTTTATTCTTGAAATAGAGATATATGGCAGCCGGGCTTAATTCCGCCTCTTGAGCAATATCCTCCATGGTTGCAGAGCTGAATCCTTTTGCATGAAAAAGTCGTTTTGCGGCGTCTAAGATCTGCCCACGGCGCATCTTTTGCTGGAGATCCCGCTCACGCTCTCTCCTCTCCGCTATGCCCACTAATGCTCCTTTGTAATAAATGTTATTTATATATATGATGATTATTCATGTAACTAAATATACTTCATTCTGTCAAGCCATAAATCCATGTTTTCCAACGAAATGAAGGGTCTGAGGAGGTTAAGTATGGACTTCGGTTTTTCGGAAGAGCAATATGGCCAAATCCAACGGCGAACTGGTGGAAAAAGCCGTGCGCATGATCCGCGACCCGGGCCGTGAAGTAGCCACAAAGGAAGAATGCCGCCGACACTTAGGGCTTAAACACGTTTAGGGACGGGGAAGACCTGATCCCGCTATGGGTAGTTCAATCCTCAAAACAACATCCTTCTCGTCCCGAAAAACATCCACCTTTCCGCCATGCCGGTGGATCACCACCTTGGCCAGGGGCAAATCGTGAATGGTGGTTTCGGCTATTCCGGTAAAACGGGGGAAAAAGAACTGGGTCAGGTCCTCGCTGGCCAGGCCTTTTGCATCATGCCGAATGGTAATCACCACATTCTCGGGCTCACTGCCGGTTCCAAGGAAGAGTCTTTCTCCTTCCGGCATATTAACGATCTCGTTTTTTAAAATACAACCAAAAGCCCGTTTCAAGAAACCCCCGTCTCCCTGAATGCTCGGGATGGAAGGGGATAATGCGGTTTCAAGTTGAATATTCTTTTCGGTCATCCGGTCTGCCTCTTCCGTTACGGAGGACAAAATGATTTCATTGATATCCACGGTAACCATGTTGAGAGAAAAAGGCTTTATGGACGATAGAATGCTTTTCAGGATATCTTCCAGTCGCGCCACCTCTTCCACAATAATTTCTGCGAACCTTTGCTGCTGTTCATTTTCCAAAAGGGCATCCTGCAGCCGATGGGCGAACCCGCCCACCGTGGCCAGAGGGTTCCTCATTTCGTGTGCAAATCGGGCGGATATCTCCCCCAGAAGGCGAACCTCCTCTGTGCGCAGTGCCTTTTCCTGAAGCCGTTTGAGTTCGGTGATATCCACCATGATACCCTCGAACCAGCGAAGATCTCCGGATTCATCCCAGAAGGGTATGGCCTGATCCATAAACACGTGTTTCAGTCCCTGTTTGTCTTTTACCACCCTTTCCACACGGAATCCCTGAGCATTTTTTTTCAAGACGTCCATTATTTCTTCGCTTTCAGCCTTATCGTACCCCCAGACCTTTTTCTGCCAGAAAAACCGCTTTCCGATCATATCATCGGGATCAAAACCCAACGTATCGATCAAATAGGGATTGATAAACTCAATGATGCCGTCACTCAGAATCCGATAGACGCCAAGGGGCAGGTTATCCACCAGGGTCCTGTATTTTTCTTCCGACGATACCAGGTCCGCGGTCCTTTCCTGAACGCGAATTTCAAGGGTCCTGGCATGCTCCTCAATCTGTAACCGTCGTTCCCTAAGAGAATTGAGCATGGTATTGAGCGAACGGCCCAGCACGCCGATTTCATCATTGGGACCGGGCTTCAGCCGGGTTTCCCGTTTTCCCTGGGCGATTTCCCCGGCGGCGGCAACGATTTCCTTGATGGGGCGTATAAAGAGAAATGCTACAATCCACACCAGAAAAAAAGAAACACTAATGCCCACCAGCGCCACAACAATCATCAAGGTTTTTGTCTGTGACAATCGGTCGGTAATGGCCGAACGATTGACTTCAATTTCCACCAGGGCTGCCACGTCGCCCCTGTAATCTCTCAAAGGTCCCGCCAGCAGGGCAACATTTGGAAAGCGGGACGGTGCAATAAAAATCCGGGTCCGCTCAATTGAGTCGGGAACAAGTGATTCTGTTAAAGAGAAGGTTTTCCCGGGACCATTTGTGGATGCCAGCAGGGCATACGTATTCGGGCTCCTTTTTTCGTAAACTGCAAAGCCAGGTCCCCAGTGCTCTTTGAGATTCTGAAGGAATGGGCGGCCAAAAGGATATCCGATTTCCAGACTTCCCAACAGCTTGCCGTCCTTAAATACCGGAACAACCCCACGAATGCCCAGACCCGTCAAACCCCATTCAAGACCCTTCACGCCCTTGCCGGTCTTCAGAACATCCATGATGCTGGTTCGATAGGCAATCATTTCACCCGATTGATCCGGCTGGTGAACCCGCAAATAGGATTTCCCGGGCAGAACATGAAAATGTAGCTGACTGATACCGAAATCTTTTTTCAGCTCCTCAAATAAGGGAGACGAATAATTCAGAAGCTCTTTTCGGCTTTTCTCCCACAACAGCTTCTTAATCATGGGATTTTCGGCAATAATGGTTGCCATGGAAAGGGCTTGCTCACCTTTCTGTCGAACCGACGCCAGAAAAAGTTCATAAAATCGAAAAAGCTCCTTTCTTTCCTCTTCCTTGATAATTTCCTGCTGGGAGCTCAGTCCGATGTAGACCAGGGAGGTAGTCCCGGTAAAAGAAAAAAACAGAAAGGGAATCAGAAGCTTCCACTTCAAACTGATGCCCTGCACACGATTTATGAAATCAGAAAACATAGCCTTTAATCCCTAAGGTAGCGGCATTTTGTTCATCTCTTTCAGGATTCTTTTCTGGCGCCTCAGCACCCGGGCATTGGGTTTTATGGGAGACCAGCGATGGGGGCTGGGCAATACGGCGGCCAGGAGCGCTGCCTGGCCCCGGGACAGGCGGCTGGCGGAAACATGGAAATATGCTTCTGCGGCCGCACCAACGCCTCTGATCCCTTCGCCCCAATCCACCGTGTTGAGATATACTTCCAGTATTCGTTTCTTGGAGAGAAAGAGCTCAAGCAATACCGTATAATATGCTTCAAACCCTTTCCTGATCCAGGTCCTGGAAGGCCAGAGAAATACGGTCCTGGCCACCTGCATGGTGATGGTGCTGGCGCCACGGTACCCTTTTCCCGTGGCCATATCTTTGAGCGCTTTGTTAAGCTCGATAAAATCAAAACCCTTATGGACCAGAAAGCGTTGATCCTCAGCCGCAAGGACCGCTTTTTTGATATGGGGCGATATCTGTTTAAATGAAAGCCAGTAGCCGGATGTTTTCGGCGTTTTGGGGCTGAATTCCAGGGCTATGGCTTTAAATGGCGTTATCAGGAAAAAAGGGGGATCAATGGTTCGGAGGGAAAATACCTGTAAGATGCTCACTAAAACCAGCATCACAAGCAAACCGCAGCCCCATTTTATGATCCGATAAAACCGCTTACGGTTTTTTTTTACGCCTGATTTTTTACCGCTTCCCATGCCCCATTCATCTGTTCGGCGGTCGCTCTTTCCAGGGAAACGCCGCTCTGGTTTAAATGTGTTTCCATTTGCTCAAAACGGTTGAGGAATTTTCGGTTCGCCGATCTCAATAGATCCTCTGCGTTCATGTCCCAGTGCCTGGACAGATTGACCAGACTGAAAAAAAGGTCCCCCATCTCCTCCATTACCATTTGTTCATCATTGCTGCTAACCGCGCATTTTAATTCTTCCACTTCCTCCAGGACCTTTTTCCAGACCTCCCCCCGGTCGGTCCAGTCGAAACCTATTTTGGCAGCCCTTTCGCTCAAGCGATGGGTCCTCAAAAGCGCCGGCAAACCAATTGGCACATGTTTCAGGGTAGCAGAAACGGGTTCCAGCGCACCCGCTTCTTCCCGCTTGATTCTGGCCCAGTTGGTGGCCACCTGATCGGCGGAATCCACATTTGTGTTCGAAAAGACATGGGGGTGCCGACGAATCATTTTAGCGGTTATTTTTTCCACCACCGCCACAAAATCGAATTCCCCATTTTCCTCTGCCAGGGCAGCCAGAAAAATAATTTGAAACAGCAGGTCTCCCAGTTCGCCACAGATTTCAGCTGATGATGCATTTTCAATGGCATCCAGCACCTCATAGGTTTCTTCAATCAGATAGACCTTAATGGTGTGATTGTCTTGCTTTGCATCCCACGGGCAACCATTCGGCCCGCGAAGCCGTCTGACCAGAGACAAAAGATCACCCATGGCCCTGCCCAGTTTGTCGGTATCAATCGTTTTCATTGATGCGCTCAAATTTTTTCCTTGACGACCTCTTGGAGATTATCTTTTTGTTTTTCAAATGACTTTTTCAGTTTTTCATGAAAACCCGGAGGGATGAGGCCGATCATGGTCTGATAGGAAGTGATGATGACAGGCGCCAGCCGCGATTGTTTGACAAGGGACGAATCCTGTGGTGCCAGGAAGGTTACCAGAACAATAATTAAATAACTGAGAAAAATGCCCTTCAAAAGGGCCAGACAGGCCCCCAGAATTCTATCAATCCATCCCAGGAATATTTTTTGGAACAGTTTTTTGAACAACCATCCCAGCAGGTTGCACAATACGAGAACCACCAGAAAGATCAGGGCAAATGCGATCAGGGGAAGGTATTTACCCGGAGGAATGAACCCTTTTAGAAAAACAGCTATTTGAGGATGATAGGCGTTGGCCAGCCAGATACCCAGCACTACGCCTGCCAGGGATCCGATTTCCCGAACAATCCCCCTGAAAATACCTCGAATGAGGAAAAAAATCACTGCCGCAATAATGATGATATCCAGGATGTTCATTGTGATTCCCGGCCGCCGGCAGGCTGATGTTCTTTCCTGAGCAGGTCGTTAACGGTTTTTACGGGGTTAAACGTAATGGCCGGTACTTCAACGAAGAGCGTAATCCAGTGGGCCATGGATCCATTCCAGAGCCCCGGGTGCTCCAAAGCCTTGAGCTCCTTTCCATCTTTGGATTTCAGAGAAATAAAGACCGTATCCGGATCCACAAACTCCCGCAGATCAAACGGTTCTCCCCGCCAGTCCCGAACCCCGCACACCAGGTCCACGGGATTGAAATGGGTGGAACCGGCCAGTATCGCCTGTTGCCCCTTGTCGTCCGGGTCAATCTGGGCCGTTTCAACGATCTGAAGGGATATCTCCCCCGATTTGCCTTTCACCCAGAAAGGGCCACCGCCCGGTTCGCCCGTATTCTTTACCATACCGCAGACACGGACGGGGCGATTGAGCTGGCGCATGACCCAGCGTCTTTTCTCTTCAGGCCCTGCTGTTTCCATGGCAGGAGGCATGGCAACCAGGAGATCCTTCTCCAGAAAAGCGGCTGCCTCGTCCAGAACCTCTGAGGCTGTTGATTCTGTGGCCAGTTCTTTCATATAACTGGTGATCCGGTTCTGTATGGAAATCAGATAGCCCCCCGTAATCTTTTTCCATGCGGTGGTTTCGCCTTTGAGATAATCGGGAACAACGTTATCAATGTTCTTGATAAAAACAATGTCACCCTGAAGATCATTCAGATTTTCAAGCAGTGCCCCGTGTCCTCCCGGCCGAAACAGCAGCCGACCGTCTGCCAGGCGAAAGGGCCTGTTTTCCAGATCCACCGCAAGGGTATCTGTTGAGGCTTTCTGCATGGAAAAACCCACATCGTAGAGAATTTGAAACAGCTTTTCATGAAGGGGCCCAACCTTTTTCAAACAGGCCTGAAATCGTTTTAGATGTTCAGGGGAGACCGTAAAATGCAAGGAGCAACGGTTTGCGGCATCACAGGCGTATGAAACCGCCTCCACCAGGTGTTCTTCAAACGCGGTGCGGTTCCCTTCAGGGTATCCGTGAAACAGGAGGAGCCCTTTGGGTAAAGCCGCATAGCCTAAGCCCTCTTCTTTTAACAGCAATGAAATGATGTCTCTGAAAAGGCCTTTGCTCAGCAATTCTTCCATGATCATGCCATTCTTGGAGAGAGTCAATGACAGATCCTGAAAAAAAGCAAACCGGGTGATACCTTCCATGAAAACCAACAGCGCCCGTTCCCCCGTTCTAATTATTTGGGGATTTGGGGCCGATGCCCCGCCGGCCTGAGCATCCCGGTTCACCTTATTTTTTTCAATCTCCCCGGGCTGGTTCAAGTAACCCAGAAGCACCTTAAACATTCTGGAAGCCGCTCCTGAGGCGGGAACGAACTTGGTAAAGGAACGCTTCTGTTTTTCTTTCTCATAAAGTGTCGTAAAGGTTTTTCGCTCTTCCCGCGTGAAAACCGCGATCCCCTTTCCAGGAACACATGGGCCCGTAAGCTTTAAATATGGCCTGGCAGTTTTGAAAAGGGCGACCTGTCTTTCCGTCTCCTCCAGGGAGATCCCGTGCCCGTTTATCTGTTGAATATCCTTCTCGTTGAACAGATGCTCGTTCATGCTTCATGCTCCCTGTCGTCTTGATAGGCAATCACTCGCACCAAAATGCTGTGGGATGAGCCCGAATGTCAACAAAAAAAATCAAAGCGCTAACCCATGAACAGGCGGGGCAAACAGGACCTTATTAGAAAATGGCCCAAGAAATGAAGGATATGGCGATTTTCTATGGAATTTGGGAAAATTATAACTATAATAGTAAAATTGTTTGTTAAAGACCCCGTCAGTGTTCGAGAAAGTAATGTGATTGAGGGGGGTTTCAAATGATCGGCAATCTTTTCATGGAGGTTACAGACGATTGAATCCATTCTATAAAAATCTCGCCCTGTGGCTTGTCATCAGTTTAATGATGGTCATGCTGTTTCAAATGTTCAAACACCCCGACAGGAGCAAAGTCAATGTCAGTTACAGCGATTTTCTGAATATGGTGGATAGCGGGGGCGTAAACCAGGTTACCATTCAAGGGGAAAACATCACGGGCATGTCCGGCCAGGGGCCATTTAAGACATACGCCCCTAAAGATCCTGAACTGATCAGTATGCTCAGAAGTAAAGGCGTTGCCATAACCGCCAAACCCATGGAAGAATCCCCCTGGTTTCAGGTGTTTTTGTCCTGGGTTCCCATGCTGTTGCTCATTGGCGTATGGATATTTTTCATGCGACAGATGCAGGCTGGCGGCGGAAAAGCAATGTCATTCGGGAAAAGTCGCGCAAGACTCATGACCGATGCGCAGGAAAAGGTCACCTTTGAAGATGTGGCGGGCATTGATGAAGCCAAGGAAGAGCTGGGAGAAATTGTGGACTTTCTCAGCGATCCCAAGAAATTCACCCGGCTGGGAGGCCGGATCCCGAAAGGCGTTCTTCTCGTGGGCGCTCCGGGGACGGGAAAAACCCTTCTGGCCCGCGCCATTGCCGGAGAAGCCGGCGTGCCCTTTTTTACCATCAGCGGTTCCGATTTCGTGGAAATGTTCGTGGGTGTGGGTGCTTCCCGGGTCAGGGATCTTTTCAACCAGGGAAAAAAGAATGCCCCATGCATTATTTTTATCGATGAAATTGACGCCGTGGGGCGGCATCGCGGCGCGGGCTTAGGCGGCGGGCACGATGAGCGGGAGCAGACCCTGAATCAACTCCTGGTGGAAATGGATGGGTTCGAGTCCAACGAGGGGGTCATCCTCATCTCGGCCACAAACCGGCCCGACGTACTGGATCCGGCACTTTTGAGGCCCGGCCGTTTTGACCGGCAGGTGGTGGTGCCGGTTCCGGATTTAAAGGGTCGTGAAGGGATCTTGAAAGTCCACCTCAGGAAAAAGATGGTTGCCGACAATTTGGATGTCTCGATTCTTGCCAGGGGAACCCCGGGGTTTACCGGCGCGGACATTGAAAATATGGTCAACGAAGCCGCACTCATGGCGGCCAGGCGTGGCAAAGACAAAATTGAATTGGACGATTTTGAGGATGCCAAAGACAAAGTCATGATGGGAGCCGAGCGAAAAAGCATGATTATCAGTGAGGACGAAAAGAAGCTTACCGCTTACCATGAGTCCGGGCACACCCTGGTGGCCCGGTTGCTTCCCGATACGGACCCGATCCACAAGGTAACGATCATTCCAAGGGGAAGGGCATTGGGCTTGACGCTGCAACTTCCAACAGATGAAAAACACACCTATCCAAAGGAACACCTGCTCAACAACATTGCCATATTAATGGGAGGCCGGGCCGCTGAAAAAATTGTTCTGAAAACGGAAACCACCGGCGCGGGGAACGATATTGAACGGGCCTCGGAGCTGGCCCGCAAAATGGTCTGCGATTTCGGCATGAGCGAAGAGTTGGGCCCGTTGAGCTTTGGGAAGAAAGAGGAACAGATTTTTCTGGGCAGAGAGCTTTCACAACATAGAGACTATGGTGAAGATACCGCTAAAAAGATTGATTCGGAAGTCAGGCGAATTGTTACGAACGGCTATGATATAACCTGCCAGCTTATAAAAGACAATCTGAACATCATACATAACATGGCCAACGCCCTGCTGGAAAAGGAAACCTTAAACGGCAAGGACATTGATGAAATCATGGCCGGCGATAAGAAGTGGGATCGCAAAAATACCCCGGCCGAAAACGAAGCTGATTCACAGGAAACGTCAACAGATTCCCAGGTGTAGTATTTCAGAGGCGCATAGATTTCATGGATTTTTCTCTGAAATGGAATAAGTATTGCCTGGATCTGGGAGGCAGAACCCACCTCATGGGGGTTTTAAACGTTACCCCTGATTCTTTCTCGGATGGCGGCAGGTTTTTTTCCGAAGACCAGGCCGTGGCACACGGCATCGCCATGGCGCAAGACGGCGCGGACATCATCGACATCGGCGGTGAATCAACCCGTCCCTATTCCAGCAGACTCTCCGCGGATGAGGAGATGGCACGCGTTATCCCGATCATTCGCCGGTTGAGCCGGGAAATTTCCATTCCCATCAGCATCGATACCTACAAGTCGGAAGTGGCGCTGGAAGCGCTGAAAGCCGGGGCTTCCATGATCAACGATATCAGTGCGCTGCGGATGGATTCGAACATGTGCCAGGTGGCTGCCGGAGCGGACGTCCCGGTCATTATCATGCATATGCAGGGAACGCCCGAGAGCATGCAGCGCCACCCCGAATATGACGATTTGATCCAGGAGGTCCTGGGTTTCCTAAGTGACGGATTGCAACGTTGCCTATCCGCCGGCATCAAAAAAGACCTGATCATTCTGGATCCCGGGATCGGGTTTGGGAAAACCTTTGACCACAATCTGAAAATTATTCATGAACTGGAGAAATTTGAACCCCTTAAACAACCGATTCTTATCGGTCCTTCGAACAAGGCTTTCATCGGTCGCATCTTGGGCAAAGAGGCCCATGAAAGAGATACGGGCACCATGGCCGCAGTGGCCGCCTGTGTGATGAACGGGGCCCATATCATTAGGGCGCACAATGTCAAACGGGCTGCGGAAACCATTCAAGTAATTGATGCGATTCGAAGAGAGCGAGTAAGCGAGCGGGTCCTCGCCTGAGGTGACAAACCATGCTGTTCTGCATTGACATCGGAAATACAAACATTGTCCTGGGTGTAACCCGGAAAGATCAAATCCTTCATCACTGGAGAATCCGCACTGAAAAGGAGATTACAGCGGATGAACTGGGTATTCTGGTAGGGAATTTTTTCCAGTGGGAAGGCCTTGGTTTTAAAGATATCAAAAACACCATCGTATCCTGTGTGGTGCCTCCCCTGCTCAACACGGTGGAGGATTTTTCCCGTCGCTATTTCCATGTGGAACCTATTATTGTGGGACCGGGACTTAAAACCGGCATGCCCATTAAATACGATAACCCCAAGGAGGTGGGTGCTGACAGGATCGTCAATGCCGTTGCCGCCTATGAAAAATACAGGACGGCGTTGATCGTGGTGGATTTTGGAACCGCCACCACCTTTGATTATATCTCCCGGGAGGGCGATTATATGGGGGGTGCCATCGCCCCGGGGGTCACCATCAGCTGTGAAGCCCTTTTCCAGGAGGCCTCGAAACTGCCGAGGGTGGAGATCTTTTCAAGACCGACTTCCGTGATTGCCAAGGATACCATCAGCAGCATGAATGCGGGCATTATCTATGGTTATGCCGGATTGGTGGACGGCATTGTAAACCGCATGTTGCAAGAGTCGGGGGAAGGTGCCAGGGTCATCGCCACGGGCGGTCTGGCGCCCCTTATCTCTGAAGTTTCGGAGACGATCCACGGTGTTGAAGCGTTCTTAACCCTGCATGGCCTGATCATCCTTTTTAACAAGAACGCCCGATAACCCGCCTCCCACCTAAAAGGCTATCGAAGAGTGAATGCCATGATCAAACCATCAAAACTGAAACCGGGTGATGCCGTGGGCGTTGTATCGCCGGCCGGGCCCATCAACCCGTCAGACCTGGAAGCAGGCCTTCATTTTCTGAAAACCAAAGGGTTTACCGTTCATGTGGCGCCTCACGTGTACGATCGGCAGGAATACCTGGCCGGTAATGACGAGGATCGCCTTTCGGATCTTCAAATCATGTTCCGAAATCCCGAAATCAAAGCGATTTTCTGTTCCCGTGGCGGATACGGCAGCCTGAGGCTACTGGACCGGATTGATTACGACCTGATCCGGAAAAACCCGAAGATCATTGTGGGATACAGTGATATGACAGCGCTTTTGGCAGCCATTTTCAAAAAGACCGGCCTGATTACATTTCATGGCCCCATGGTGAAAGGCCTTTCATCACTTCCCGAAAAAACATGGCAAAACCTGGTCCAAATGATTTCTTCCGAACAGCCGGCGTCATTCAGCCCCATGGCGGGTTACCCCCTTCGGGGCGGCAAAGCGACAGGACCCATCATGGGCGGCAACCTCTCCCTCATCTGCCGGCTTCTGGGAACCCCCTTTATGCCAAGCCTTAAGGGTTGCATCCTCTTTATTGAAGACAGGGGGGAGGCGCTTTACCGGCTCGATCGAATGCTCACCCACCTGACACTTGCAGGAAGCCTTGAAGGGGTAAAAGGCCTGATTGCGGGTCAGTTTATAGACTGCGGAGAGCCGGCCGCCATTGACCGCCTCATAAAAGAGCGGTTTAAACCCATGAATATCCCAATGGCAGCCGGATTTCCCCTGGGCCACGGCCCGGAAAATACCACCCTCCCCTTAGGCGTTTTGGCTGAACTGGATACCGACGCCATGTCACTCTCTCTTCTGGAATCAACTGTTGTTTGAACCTTAGAACCGCTCGAATTCCGTCAAAAATTTTCTTCTTACCTTTTGGCTTGTCCGGCGTATTCCCCCGTGATAGAATCTGAAGAGGTGCTGATATTGCCACAGAACCAACTTGCTCGAAAACACCACCAATATAATGTTATCAGGGACATATTGCCTGATATTCAATGGTTCGGCAAATAAGCAGGAGGGAAAAGGCTATGAATATCAGTCGAGACACATTAAAAGATTTATCAGTACAGGTTGCTAAACAGAAATTCGGCTCTAATAATTTCGAACGCCGCCCACTCATGCTTGCAGTTGAGAAACGCGTCAAAGAACTTGGGCATTGGACACCAGAAGATGATGGGGATTCAGGTTCTGTGGGTCTAAAATCAAAAGGCCTTGCTAACATTGATTGGGCTATGTCAGCTTTAAGAAAAGACGGTGGATTGCTCAATCCAAAACGCAATCAGTGGCGGGTGCCCAGTTGATTTATATAATGCCGAACAAAACGTTCAACTTGACCCAAAGGGACCGCGTTTGTTGGCTTTGCGAAGTTTTGTGTTTACGTGCTTTTTATTAATCCCAGTTCCCATTTTGGCAAGTTAACTTAGCGTTCTCATAGGAAAATATTCACTCAACCAAAGATTTAATGAAAATGAATTGTAGGTATTATGATGTCATCTACATTGCCACTTGATAAAATGTCAATTTCCGACAAAATTTCAATAATGGAACTTTTGTGGGATGATATCTGCAGAAATGTCCCCGAGTTTACTTTACCATTGTGGCATGGGGACATATTGAAAAAAAGAGAAGAAAGTCTAAAACAAGGGAAAGATGAGTTTGAAGATTGGGAAAAAGCCAAGAAAGATATTTGGAATGCTGTCTCATGAAGATAAAAATCTTAAAATCTGCTCGTTCCCATGCTCTGCGTGGGAACGCGAGAGCCGTTTAGCCAACATAACCAAGGTGATAAACTTATGCAAAAAATTCAGTCATTAAATAGTATCAGAATGGATAAAACAGCGTTTTCGACAGCCTCTCTTGATGATGAACCTGATGAAAAACAGTACTGGCTGTCAAAAACTCCCGTTGAACGAATATACTGTGTCGAAATGATGAGGCAGATGCTTTATGGATACGATCCACTTACCGCAAGACTTCAGAGATTTTTTGAAACTGCTGAACTTCCATAAGGCCGAATATCTGCTGATCGGCGGCTTTGCGGTGGGCTATCACGGCTATCCGAGGGCAACAGGAGATATGGATATCTGGATTGCAGTTTCTCCTGAAAATGCTGAGAAGATGATGAATTTGCTAAAAGAGTTCGGTTTTGACATTCCGGATATCACCACCGATCTGTTTTTGAAAAAGAGGCAGGTGATACGGATGGGCATGCCTCCCATCAGGATTGAAGTGCTGACCGACATATCAGGGGTGAATTTTGACGAATGCTATGACGAAAGAGTAACCGATTTCATTGATGGTATAAGAGTGAGCATTATCAGCTCGAAACACCTTAAAAAAAACAAGAAAGCAAGCGGAAGGCTCAAAGACCTGAATGATCTTGAATATTTGCTGTAAATAACATGTCGTGGCAAGGGTTGACCCTCAACACTTTCCGAGGAATAAGGCACGAAAAATCCATTGAAATCAAAAAATTCTCCGTTAAATTTCAACACCGTTCCAGGCGCCGCACAAAATCCGTTGTCCCAACTGAACCACTGGGTTGAGGACGGTTGCCGGACCATGAGGGTCGCGGGTCTTTCAGGGGCTGCCCGCGCCTACGGCTTCGCCCGCTTCCTGGACGATCTGAACAAGCCCTGCCTGGTCGTTTTCCCGGAAAAGAAACGGGCTGAACGCTTTTACCGTGAAGTCCGGTTTTTCATGGGTTCCCCCAAAAATGGAAGTCATGGCACCGCCACGCGGCTGCACCGGTTCCCGCCCTACGACATGTCACCCCTGACAGGCCTCAGTCCTCACAGCCAATTGATCACCGAGCGAATCAACGCGCTTTATGCACTCATTACAGAGCCGAACCCTGTGGTGGTCACCTCCCTTGAAGCGCTTTGCTACAGGGCCATGCCCAAAAGAGCGCTCATTGATGCTCTGGAATACCTGGAAGAAGGGGAAGAGGTGGATCGGGAAGACCTGATCAGAACCCTCGAAATGAATGGTTACCACCACAGCTCCATGGTGGAAGAGAGGGGCGACTATTCCATCAGGGGGGGGGTGGTTGATGTCTTTTCCCCGCTGTATCCGTTGCCGGTGCGCCTGGAGTTCTGGGGAGATCGGCTGGAATCCATCCGTCAATTTGATCCCATGAGTCAACGGTCTGAAAACAGTCTTCATGAGTTGATCCTGCTGCCCGCCTGCGAGATCATCAAGGGCAAGAAAAACATCAAACGGGCCAGGTCCATGGGCCGACTCCCCGGCCATCACAGCGCCGGCAACGGCTTTCCCGGCCAAGAAGCCTGGCTGAACCATTTCTATGAAAGCCCTGACACATTGATCGGATATTTGCCGGAGGAAAGCATTCTGACGCTGGTGGAACCCGGTTTCCTGGAACCCAAAGGTCGAAAAGTAGAAAAGAAATTCGAGAAAGATATCGAAAAATACCAGGAGGAATCCTCGGCCAGGGGAGAACCTTTCCCGGATATTGAAGGTCTTTTTGTCCCCTTTACAAACATCACGGAGCTCACGGCGAAATATCAGAAAATTGAGTTTTCGGAACTGAATTTGGACCCTGATAACCGCGCTGAAAAGGCTTTGGTGTTTGAAGGGCGCTTTGAAATTGAAGATGATCTGGAAATCCGGCTTGCCGCCAAAGGCAGGGTTTCCATGGCGCCTTTTGCTCACAAATTAGATGCCTGGATCGCTTCAGGCGCACAGGTGGTGGTGACGTGCAGCACCCTGCAACAGGCCAACCGATTGAGGGAAATCCTCGGCAATTATGATGTTATCGTGGACCGGGTGGTGCAGGGCTGGCATGAAATGAAAAAGGGTCGCGGGCTCGCCATTTGCCTGGATCGCCTGGCCAGAGGCTTTGCCTGGCCGGAGATGGGCCTTTATGTGGTCAGTGAAGACGAGATTTTTGGTACGAGACGGGCCGGTCTGAGACGTCGTAAGAAAAAGCGCCGTCAGGGACTTTCCTGGTCCGCTTTCAGCCAGTTGAAGGCCGGCGATCTGGTGGTCCACGAGGAGCACGGCATCGGTCGCTATATGGGCCTTTCCACCATGGAGATCGCACAACGCACCCATGACTTTATTATTGTTGAATATGCAGTCAAATCCAAGCTGTATCTTCCGGCCGACCGGGTCAGTGTTCTACAGAAATATGCCGGGGCTGAGGAAAAAGGTCCGAAACTGGACCAGCTGGGGGGGCACGCATGGACCCTGACCAAACAGAAAGCCAAAAACGCCGTCAAAAAGATTGCCAAACAACTGGTAGAACTCTACGCTCTCAGAAAACACCAAAAGGGATTCAGGTTTTCGCCGCCCGATCACTATTTCCGTGAATTCGAAGCAGGTTTTGAACATGAGGAAACGGATGATCAGGGCAAGGCCATTGATGATGTTCTGGCAGATCTTTCATCGGACAAAACCATGGATCGCCTCATCTGCGGCGATGTGGGCTTCGGAAAAACGGAAATTGCCATTCGGGCCGCGTTCAAGGTGGTATCCGATGGAAAACAGGTGGCTTTTCTGGTTCCGACGACGGTTCTGGCGGAGCAGCATTATGAAACCTTTAGGAAGCGCATGGCCCCCCATGCCGTCAGCCTGGGGGTCCTCAGTCGATTCAAAACCAGAGGGGAACAGGCGAGAATCGTTGCAGAAGTCCGATCAGGAAAAATCAGCATACTGATCGGCACACACAGAATACTCCAGAAAGACGTGTCATTCGCAGATCTGGGGCTCGTCATTATTGATGAAGAGCAGCGCTTCGGTGTCAAACAGAAAGAAGCCCTCAAGAAATATCGCGCTCTGGTGGATGTGCTGGCCATAACCGCTACCCCGGTTCCCAGAACACTTCAAATGTCCATGATGGGTGTCAGAGATCTGAGTGTCATCGAAACACCTCCCAGAGACAGGCTGGCCATTGAAACCTATCTTTCGCCCTATGACGAAGCAACCATTAAAAGGGCCATTCACAATGAAGTGGAAAGGGGTGGACAGACCTTTTTTGTACACAATAGAGTGAAAAGCATCGCTCACGTGGCCGATCAGTTAAGAAAACTGGTCCCGAAAGCCAATTTTGAAGTGGCCCACGGCCAGATGAAGCCAAGGGAACTTGAAAACACCATGATGCGATTCCTCAGTAGGGAAATCGATGTCCTTGTTTGCACCACCATTATTGAATCAGGACTGGACATTCCTTCGGCCAATACCATTATTATCAACGAAGCGGATCGTTTGGGCCTGGCCCAGATTTATCAGCTGCGGGGCCGGGTGGGACGGGCCATGGAAAAGGCCTACGCTTACCTGCTGATCTCCAGGGATTCCACGCTCACAAGAGATGCGGAAAAACGATTGAAAGCGCTTATGGATTTTTCAAATCTGGGTGCCGGGCTGCACCTTGCCATGCATGACTTGAAAATCAGGGGGGGTGGCAATATTCTTGGTTTTTCCCAGTCAGGACATATTTCGGCAGTGGGATACGAACTCTACCTTAAACTGATTGAACGGGCTGTCACGGAATTAAAGGGCGAGCAATGGCAGGACGAGGTGAATCCCGAGATTAATATCAATATTCCAGCATTTCTGCCCGGTGACTACATACTGGATACGGATATGAGGCTAAATCTCTATCGCCGTCTCTCCTCGCTGATTGAAAAATCTGAACTGGAGGAAATGATACAGGAAATTCATGATCGTTTTGGAAATCCGCCTGCCGAAGTCAAAAACCTTTTGGCTTTGATGTCCATCCGTTTGCGCTTGAAGCAACTTCGTATCAACAAGTTGGATATGGGAAAAAATAAGCTGATGCTTGGTTTTCTGGAGGACGGGAGCCATAACAGGGAACATCTGGTAAAACTGGCAAATGAGCGCCCCAACCGATTCCGGTTCCTTCCCGACAACAGGCTCACGATCCATACGGGATCGATCACATTTCCGAAAGATCTTCAAAAAATTGAACAAATTCTGGATCAGCTCAACCCTTGAATGTCCGGCTTTTCGAGACTTGATGGTTTCATTAAAAAATATGCTTGCTTTTTCCCGCGTGCTTGATACTTTAAGGGGTTCGAAGCTTGTATTTATGAGCACTTAATTTTTCCTGTGGCCAAACGCCACTAGACAAATGAACCATCGGGCTATTTTTAATAACAAATCAACCGTTTTTTATTCGGTTCTTTTCCTGCTTCTGGGTGGCGCCGGCCCGTTTTTCATTACCGGTTGCGACCGCCTTGAGCTGAACTTCGGCACGGTCGTTATGGTCATTGGAAATCAACAGCTTACGGCCGATGATCTGAAACAGGACATGGTTTTTGCGAGCGAAGATTTGCCTATTTCCGCCCGGGATGCAAAAGGGATGAAAGCCCGCCTGCTGGATCATATCATAGACCGATACCTGATGTTGGAATACGCGAGGGGGCAGGGCATTGAGGTTACAGCGGAAGAGTTTCAGACGCAATTGAGCGAAATCAAAGAAGGATACACAGACGCCGGCTTTGAACAGGTACTGCTTCGAAAATCCGGTGATCCTGACACCTGGGAAAAACGATTTAAAGAGCAGCTTATCATTGAGAAGGTTATCGAATCGGTAACCAGGGAGATGGCGCCACCCGATTACACAGAAATAAAGGCCTATTTTGAATCAAGCCCAAACCGTTTCAAGGCCCCGGAAAAGGTTAAATTCAGGCAAATTGTCTGCCCAACCCGAAAGCAGGCCAGACAACTCCATGCAAGAATTCGTGCGGGTGAGAATCTGGCTGATCTGGCCCGGGAATACTCCGTAGGCCCTGAGGCTGAAAATGGCGGAGAAGTGGGTTGGATCCCCAAAGGCGTCATGGATGAAACCCTTGACAAAACGCTTTTTTCAATGGCTCCCGGTGATGTCAGCCCGGTGACGAAAGGTGTTTCGGGATACCATATTCTTGAGGTCATATCCCGCCGTCCCGGAGGATTCCAGGAATTTTCGGAGGTCATTGGCGACATCGAGCAAAAACTGTCTCAGCAGAGACGGGCATCTTTTTGCAGAGAGTGGCTTCACAAACTTCATGGGAACATCAGGGTCAAAATTAACAAAAAAGCAATCGATAAATTGGAGTTTTCCTGAATGAAAAAATCGACCCTTCTCATCTTGATACCCCTGTTTCTTTGGGGGAACGCTTTTTTTCAAGGAAAGGCTTTTGGCGAAATTTACAATCGCGTGGTAGCCATTGTTAATGCGGATGTGGTTACATTATATGAACTCAATACGCGCATGAGGGAAATGACGGGAATGACCCCTGAAGCACTCAAAAGAAAATCCGAAAGTCAGTACCTTGAGACGCGCAGAAAATTTCTTGAAATGCTGATTGAAGAAAAAATTGCCCGTGAGAAGATTCAGGAATTAAAGATCAAGGTACCACAGAAAGAAGTGGACGCAGCCATCGAAAGGGTCAAGGCGGACAACAACATGACCCAGGAAGGCCTGGTTGCTGCGCTCAAAGAGCAAGGGCAAAGTTATGACCAATATCGAAAAATGCTCAAAATAGAGCTTGAACGGAGACGCCTGGTCAATTATGAGGTCACAAGTAAAATTATCATCAGGGAAGGAGAAATAGAAGAGTATTATGAGGCGCATAAAGATGAATTCAGCACCAAAGGAAAGGTTCATCTTGCCATGATTTTTCTAAAGCAGGAAGACCCGGCCGACCCGGCAGAATCCCGTGCATTAAAAGTAAAAGCCGGCGAAATCATTCAGAAAATAAAGGCCGGCGAAGATTTCGGGAAACTGGCTGGGCAGTTTTCCAACGGTCCGGGGGCAAAAGAGGGAGGAGATCTCGGGGTGTTCAAGATTTCGGAGCTCAATCCCGAAATGGCGGCGACCATCAAAGACCTTTCCTCGGGCGAGGTGGGAGTTCCCATTGTCGGACCCAACGGGATACAGATTATTAAAGTTGTGGAAAAAGACAAAGGCGGGGAAAAATCATTCGACCAGGTCAAAAATTCCATTCGCTCTACCCTTTACCGAGAAAAGATGAATCTGGCGTATTCCGCCTGGATCAAAGACTTAAGAGAAAAAGCATACATCAAAATCATCTTTTGAACACTCAAGGTCATTCAATATGGGTCAAGATGATCAACAGCCATTGAATGCTGAAACCGACGATTGGGTCTTTTCTTCCGGTATTTCTCTGGGCGCCTTGCTCAAGAGGGAACGAGAAAAAAAGGGACTCAGCCACACCCGAATTTCCCAGCAGACCCGGCTGAGACCCCGTTTTCTGGAGGCCATTGAAAATGAAGAATGGGACCTGCTTCCCGCGCCCACCTTTGTAAGGGGTTTCATACGATCCTACGCCCGTGTTCTGGGGCTTGATGAAGAACGCGTTGTAGACCTTTACGGGGAGGAAGCAGAGGCGGATGACTTATCGCAAGAATTTGTCCTGCCGTCCATTCCTCAAAGGAAAAAATGGCCGTTTATGGTGGTTGGCCTGTTGTTCCTCCTGGCGGCAGCGGCAGCCTTTTATGCGTGGTTTTCGATTTCAACCGATTCAAAAGAAACCGCCGGCGCAACGGCTGTCAGTGTTCAAAGTTTACCGGTAAGCGAAAAACCGATTGCTCCCGATGAGCAACAGAAAACCGAAAAAGGACCTCTTATTGAAGAAAGTGCTCTTTCAACAGCTGATTCGGAATTGACCGCAGGTGTTTCAGCGGTGAGTTCCGAGACACAGGAAGAACCGAAAACACCGGAAAATGCATTGTCAAAGCCAGCCGTAACCCGGAGTGCCGCTGAAGAGAAGCCCGAAGTGAAAATTCCTTCCGCCGCCGGGGAGGCTGAAGTGTTGAATTTACAGCTGAAAGGCCATATAACGGAAAGGACTTGGGTGAGAATATCAATTGACGGTCTGAAATCGAAAGAGTATGTATTCGGCCCTTCAGATACACCTGAGTGGAAGGCTGAAAAGGGTTTTGAATTACTGATCGGCAATGCAGGCGGCATTGTTCTTGAGTTCAACGGCAAAAAAATGGATAATCTTGGAAAACAAGGACAGGTGGTACGCATCAAACTTCCCGAGGATGAAGAAAGGAGTCCCGCAAGAGACTGAAAATGGAAAATATTTTAGAAATCTTTCAAACCAGAGGATTCTTTGAACAGTCCACTGACAAAGGGTCGCTTTTAGAAATGCTCTCTCAACCCACCACCTGCTATATCGGTTTTGACCCGACCGCGAAAAGCCTTCACGTGGGAAGTCTGCTTCCCATAATGAGTCTGGTGCACATGCAGAATGCCGGCCACCGGCCGGTTGTGCTGGTGGGGGGGGGTACGGCTCTGGTCGGAGACCCCAGCGGAAAGACCGAGATGCGCCGCATCATGAGCCGTGAAGAAATTAATGACAATGCCCTGGGCCTGAAAAAACAGCTTTCCAATTTCATTGATTTCAGCAGTGAACGCGCCATCATGGCCAACAATGCCGACTGGCTGACGGAGCTCCGATATGTGGATTTTCTGCGGGATATCGGTCGACATTTCAGCGTAAACCGGATGCTTGCCGCTGAAAGCTACAAGATGAGAATGGAAACCGGTCTCAGCTTCATCGAATTCAACTACATGCTGCTGCAGGCGTATGATTTCTGGCACCTTTTCAAGCATTACGACTGTCGTCTTCAGATGGGGGGCAACGATCAATGGGGCAATATCCTGGCCGGCGCCGATCTGATAAGGCGTCTGGAAGGTGAAGTTGTCCATGGACTCACGTTTCCGCTTTTGACCACCACTTCAGGCATTAAAATGGGCAAAACCCACAAAGGTGCGGTCTGGCTTGATGGTGAAATGACATCGCCCTATGACTATTACCAGTATTGGGTCAACCAGGATGATGGGGACATCGGGAGGTTCCTGGCCATATTTACACGGCTTAACATGGATGAAATAAAGCGGCTTCAAAAGCTGGAAGGTTCTGAGATTCGGGAAGCGAAAAAAATATTGGCTTACGAGGCGACGCGGTTATGCCACGGCAAGGAAAATGCGGAGCAGGCCCGGGCCGGGGCCGAGGGTCTGTTCGGCCGGAATAAAGGGGTTTCAGATGAATCCGTTCCCACATATGAAATTGAATCGGAAGCCCTTGAAACGGGTATACCGGCCTATATTCTGTTTGAAAATGCGGGCTTATGTAAATCAAGAGGTGAAGCCCGCAGATTGATTTCACAGGGGGGCGGCTATTTGAACAACCAGAAAATTTCGGTTTTTGACCAGACGGTCAGCGCGAATGATTTAGGAGAAGACGGGTTGCTCTTACGGGCAGGTAAAAAACGATACATGAAAATTATTTCCGGGGCCAAGTCGCAATAAACAGGTTCACGCATGTGAAACCATAGTAGGGTTTTTATATGAAAAAAGGGAAAAACAAAGCCGGTTCAAAAAAACAATCTGGCAAAACGCCTGACCGAAAACCGCACCCGAAGCGCACCGATCTTGCGCCGGTGGTGCAGCGCTCGGATACTGCTCTGGTCCCTTATGACCCACTTCAAATATACCTTCTTGAAATTAAACAGTATAATCTGCTGACCCGTGATGAAGAGAAAGAACTGGGCATCAGGATCCGGGAACATAATGATGATGATGCGGCATTCAGGCTGGTGACGTCAAACTTGAGGCTGGTTGTAAAAATCGCCATGGATTTCCATCGGTACTGGACGAAAAATCTGCTGGACCTCATTCAGGAAGGGAATCTGGGCCTTTTACAGGCGGTGCGAAAATTCGACCCCTATCGTGGTATAAAATTTTCTTATTATGCTTCTTTTTGGATTAAGGCTTATATCCTTAAATTCATAATGGATAATTGGAAAATGGTGAAAATTGGAACGACCCAGAGCCAGAGAAAACTGTTTTTCAATCTTGCCAAGGAAAGGGACAAGCTTATTGCTCAGGGTTTTACCCCCGAACCGCGCCTACTGGCTGAGAGACTTGATGTGAAGGAATCAGAAGTGGTTGAAATGACACAGCGGCTGGGAGGATGGGAAGTTTCCCTCAGCGCGCCGGTGGGTGAGGATTCCAGGGAATCCTACGGCTCTTTTCTGCCTGACCCCGGAATTGCCGTTGACGAACTGCTTTCCAATGACGAAAGCAAAAACCTGCTGACAAAAAGCCTTCGAGAATTTCGCAAAACCCTGTCTGGCAAAGAAGCCGACATCTTTGACAATCGAATTCTGGCTGAAAAACCCCTGACCCTCCAGGATCTGGGCAATAAATACAATATTTCCCGGGAAAGGATTCGGCAGATCCAGGAAAAGATCATCAAGAACATTCGGAAATGGTTGAAAGAAAAGATTCCGAATTTTGAGGAGGAATATTCGGATTTTCTGAAGTAGAACCCTCTATTTTACCAGAGAATCCGGTGTAAATAAGCACCTATGAAATCAAGGCTCACAATATTTGACGGTCGGTTACTCCGGCACAAGGTTTTCTCAGAGATCGGAAGTCTGAAACTTACCCCTTTGCTCTTGCTGTTCTTTTTTGCCGTTGGCCCGACCGGCTGTGCAACGGTAAACGGCCGGGGGCCCCAGAAAACGATCACCCCGACTGTTGAGGCCGTGGAACCCAAAATAATTTACCGTCCTGAGAAACCGGATGCGCTCCAGAAAGCCTATGAGCATTTTGCCCTGGCCTCAGTGGCGTTGAACCAGGGTCGTTACCAGGACGCTCGGAAGTATCTTGAGGCGGCCATTCAGAATGATCCCGATTCCGTCTATCTGAATGCCAAAATGGCCATTTTACTGAAAGGGCTTAAAAAATATCCTGAAGCACTGGCCTACGCCCAGAAAAGCGTCGGCATGGACCCTCAAGACACCCACATCCTTTCTTTGCTGGGGGACCTGTACGCACTGACGGGCAAAGATGAACTCGCCATTGTGGAATACCGGAATGTTCTCAAACAGGACCCCGACAACAAACGGATAAGGCTTTTGTTGACCACCATCCTTGTCAGAAAGAAGCAATTTGAAAAGGCTTTAATACATCTGGATATTCTGGTCAAGCAGGATCCTGAACTCATCATTGCCTATTACTATCAGGGCAGAATCAATCTGGAGATGGGGCGCTACAAAGCGGCTGAAAGATCGTTGAACGAGGCGCTGAAGCGCAACAAAACCCTTGAACCTGCGTTGTTTGACAAGGCGACCCTCTATCAAATCACCCGGCGGAACCCGGAAGCGGCCAAGGCCTACGAAAGTTTGCTTTCCCTCTATCCCGACAACATCCCTGCCCGGGAGAGGCTGGTGGAGGTATATCTGAAACTGGGTCAAAAAGATGATGCGGCCCGTCAGGTGGAACAGATTAAGAAGCATTCAAAACCCGGCGAGCCGGAACGGCAGGTCTTGGGCCTGATCTACCTGAAACAGGGCAAAATCGACGCATCCATTGCTGAGCTGGATCTGATTGTTACGGCATGGCCAAAGGACTACAAATCACGATATTATCTGGCCACCGCATATGAAGAAAAGGGCGATAATGACAAGGCGCTGGCGCAGTTCAAACTCATTGATCAGAAGTCGAAGTATTACCAGAATGCTCAGATGCACATCATACACTTGCTGATCTTTGAAGAAAAATTCGACGACGCATTGAAGGCCCTGGAGCGGTTGATGGCCATGGACCGGAGCAACACGGATCTGTATCTCATGCTGGCTGCCATCTATGAGGCACAGGAAAAATATGATAAGGCGATTGATGCGGTTAAAGAAGGCCTGGCGCTGGATGAAAAAAATGTCAATCTTCGATTTCGTCTCGGTGTACTTCTGGACAAGGCCGGCAGGAAAGAGGCCTGCATTCAGGAAATGCGACAGTTGCTGAAAATTGACCCCGACAATGCCGATGCGCTTAACTATATCGGTTACACTTATGCCGAAC
>Ga0257125_1001129_pt1 | contig 29140 bp, 35 predicted proteins | sample SI106_200metaG_FD_190183 | JGI IMG/M metagenome (GOLD analysis project Ga0257125, IMG submission 190183) | Marine microbial communities from Saanich Inlet, British Columbia, Canada - SI106_200 | ecosystem: Environmental > Aquatic > Marine > Inlet | place: Canada: British Columbia | collected... | reverse complement strand
GGTGAGTCTGAGCAACCTACATGAGGTCAATTTCTGAATTTTTAATCAGGATAATTGATGGTACAAAGTAAAAGCCCCCTTACATAAGTTGACAAACTATCTAAAGGGGCATCTCCTGTTATTCACCATAAACAATAGGAGAATTTGAATGTATCATTCCTTGCTCACTGATGCTAGATTTCATAACAGTCTTGTTGATCTGGATAGGCTTATAGCCGAACAAGTTCGACAAGAACAGTGCCGATTCTGTCATGGCAATCTGCACCAATCTCACTTTCCCCGTAAACCCCGAGGCGTACCTGAAGAGACCCATCCTGATTATTCCATTCGTTTCAGTTACTGTTGCGGTACAGAAGGCTGTCGAAAGCGCTTTACACCACCCTCCATGCGTTTTCTGTCTCGTAAAATCTATTCCAGTATTGTCATTATTATCATATTTTTGCTCAAACCAGAAACGGACGAGTCTCGCATTGAGGTTTTGAACCGGTTGCTGGACACTCAATTATCCGTTGAGACCCTCAGGCGCTGGCGGCATTTCTGGACGAAAGATATCCCACAAACTCATACCTGGAAAAGGCTGCCTTTGCATCAGAGTCTTTCTCAAAGCCTGCCAGTCTCTTTACTGGGACTTTTTCAGAGGATCGGTGAGCAATCATTAATCAAGGGGCTGAAGTTAATTTTACCGCTGAGTGCAGGTCTGCACTTATTTGATGTGCCGTTTCATTTGAAAGACGGCTAAAAATCTGCGCAGAAGTTGCCCTCGTCATCAATTAATGATGTTTGTAGAGTGTTGATTCATTCATCAAATCACTCAACAGAGGACACAAATGACCCTAAAACCCAATGCTCATTTAACCAAATCAGAGCGCATAGGACAGTTTCGCCTAAAAATTATTGGCAGTTTACTGGCTTCACCGCCAGAAAAAGGTGATTTAAAAAAACAACTCACCGTGCTATCAGAAAAGCCCTGGTTTCATCCACTCTCAGGGGAACTGGTTCATTACAGTATTCCAACACTGGAGCGCTGGTACTACAAAAGCAAAAAAGAGAAAAGCAATCAGTTAAATGCCCTGGGTATCGTCCTTCGTCATGATAAAGGTGTCTTTAAGTCAATCAACGAGCGTGTTTGTGAGGCACTGGAAGCCCAATATGCGGAGTATGATGGCTGGAGTGTTCAATTGCATTATGACAATCTACTGGTTCGACTTCAGGAAGGTGAGTTGCAAACACCCGCCCCGTCTTATTCCAGTGTTTTACGCTATATGCGAGCAAAGGGCTTGAACCGACGAAGCAAACGCAGAGGCCCTAATTCCCCGGGTGCTAAAAAAGCCGCTAAGCGCTATGAACAACGTGAAGTGCGGAGTTTTGAAATTGATTATGTGAACGGTTTGTGGCATCTGGATTATCACCATGGCTCACTCAAGGTCTTAAATGACAAAGGTGAATGGGTAAAACCTCTCTTGCTGGCTATTATGGATGACCACTCACGATTAGTTTGCCATATGCAATGGTATTACTCAGAAGACACACAATGCCTGGTGCATGGCTTTTGTCAGGCACTACAGAAGCGTGCTTTACCCCGTAGCTTATTATCCGATAATGGCAGTGCGATGCTGTCGGGTGAGTTCACTCGCGGCTTGCATGAACTCAACATTGTTCATCATAAAACACTCCCATATTCTCCCTACCAAAATGGCAAGCAGGAAACATTTTGGGCCAATGTGGAAGGTCGTTTACTGGCCATGCTGGAAAATAAAACAGACTTAACATTGCGCTTGTTAAATCAGGCAACACAAGCCTGGGTTGAAGGTGATTATCATCAAAAAAAGAATGAAGCTCTCAAAGGACAAACCCCCATTGATTGTTACCTCAACCATCAGGATGTGGGGCGAGACTGCCCTGACAGTGACACCTTACGCACAGCCTTTCGACGACAGGTTAAACGAATACAGCGTCGTTCAGACGGATCTGTCAGCTTAGAAGGAAAACGTTTTGAAGTGCCGGATATCTATCGTGACTTAAAGACCATTACTATCCGCTATGCGGCATGGGATCTCTCCACCATTCATATGATTGATCCCGAGACCTCAGCCATGCTATCACCGCTTTATCCCCAGAATAAATCGGCTAATGCGGATGGCTTGCGCAAACAACGACACACCGCGTCCGAATCAAAACCACAACAGCATTTGCCCTTTAATGAAACAGCGCCGTACTTAAAAAAACTGATGGATGACTATGCCGCAACGGGTTTACCTCAGGGCTATCTTCCAAAAGATGAAACAGGAGAGCAGCCATGAATAAATCACTACACGCATTATATGGTCTGAAATGGAATCCATTCAATCCTGATATTCCGACAGAATCACTTTATATCCCACCGCCGGTGGAGAACTTTATCTGGCGTATAGAGAATAATCATGTTCAGGAAGGTGGCTTTGCCTTGATTGTGGGCGAACCCGGTACAGGGAAAAGTTGTTTGCTGCGTTTGCTTTCACAGAAGCTGAATCAGGTGCAAGGGCTCTCGGTCGGCACTTTCGTTCATCCACAAAGCAGTATCAGAGACTTTTATCATGAATTAGGGGATATGTTTGGTGTGCCGATTAAAGCCCATAATCGTTGGCACAGCTTCAAGTCTTTACGAGAAAAATGGCAGAATCATATTGAAAACAACTGCATTAAACCGGTACTGCTTATTGATGAAGCTCAGGAAATGCAGACCAGTGTGATGAATGAGCTGCGTTTGTTAAACAGCTATCGTTATGACTCAAAGAATTTACTGACGGTGATATTCGCCAGTAATGATTCACTGCTCGACCGCTTTCGCAGTACCACCAGCTTGATCCCCCTGGGCAGTCGGATCCGAAAACGATTAAAGATGGAAAATGCCTCATCACAACAGTTACTTGATTGTCTTAATCATTTATTGGAAAAAGCGGGCAATCCGACGCTGATGTCTGATGAACTGATGAATACCCTCTGTGATCACTCAGTCGGGAATTATCGGATCATGACCACTCTGGCTAATGAGTTATTGGAAGAGGCTTGCCGACAAAAGTTACCTCACCTGGATGAAAAGCTTTATTTTAAGGTGTTTTCACATTCTACTCAAAAAAACACAACTCAACATCAGCCCGGGAATTAACATGGATTCCTTTACAAAACAGCAACTGTTTCAGGTCAGAAATGACATCGATATTGACTGGCTGATCAATGTAAAGTTACAGCTTGAGCGACAGTTTAACCGTATCTGGAGATTTCAGTGTCCAGTCTGTCAGCAATTTAATACGGCCACTCAGAAAAAGAACAATTTGGCTCGATGTTTTAGTTGTCAGCAGAATTTTAATACCATTGATTTGGTGATTTATAGCAAAAAAGTGAACTTTGTACCTGGCGTGAAGTTTTTACTGTCTTTGCTGGAGAAAAAAACAGCCTCGAATGACCGTATTCATCATTTGACTGCTGAGAAAAAGGTGATTAAAAAGCAGGATAGAAACATCGGCTTTCAAGCCATTGAGAAAATGAAGCAGATCATACGATAATTATGGATCTATCGGGTAAGCTTTAAATTAATATAGCGATAAATCGGTTCCGGTTGTCGTTATTTTTTAACCCGATCTGTTAAAATTATTTAAACTTTATCCCGATTATCCTGCATACCCCGCAAGACTGGTGTTCAAAATGCGGTGTATTTAATCATCATTTAAGTTGACTCTAAGTCCATCATATATCGAGATTATACTCACATGTACACCCACAGGGCTGGCCTGTTGTCTGGATCACAACCGAATTCCAGGAACAAGCCACAGAGGTACTCTGGAACATCCTTAATGAAGCGGTTGAGAAGTTAAAACTGAGTCATGACCAAGCTCATTGGCTCTGGCAAACTTCACAAATTGTTGATCCAGAATATCTGATTAAAGGGGTAACGACTCGTCCCTCGGATATTGAGCCGCTTTGTGTTAATGATAAGAATGCATGGTTTAAAGAACTTGATGCAATCGAATCATTCCAGGTTGGAAATACCGGTGCTAAGAAACAGGACTCCGATTGGATCACTGTATTTGAAAAACGGATACTGGCTCATGATGAAAAGTTCAACGTACCCTATAGACAAGAGATATCACTGAAAGCAACACTGATCCCCATGCAGGTTTACGGCGGGTTGTACGAACTGGATGTCCTTGACCTCGTGACGGAAGAAATCATGCCTGCATCGATGATGGCTGTAACTTTGGAACAAGCCCGTAATGTACTGACATCTAGGCGTAATACCTCACATGCCAGTGATGACTGCATTCCATTAGTTGCTGAACATCAAAATCCAACCTCTTTTCTTGGATACTGGGATGTCTGCACACTTGCATCATCTATAATTGATAAATTTAACCTTTCATTCAAAGAGTTTGACCTCACTAGAGGCGAAGAAGTTATCGCCAAGTTCGAAACATGGCAAGAGGGGTACCAGGATGAATCATATACTCGGGAAAAACTTTCCTTTGGGGTTAGATTACAGGTGCGTCGTGATTTTCTAAGTGAGGTCTGTCACCTTAGCCACAAAATACTATGTATCCAAATTAAAGAAAAACGTGAATTTTATAATTCTATTTACAAAAGTAAACCAGATGATAGACGATATGGAAAACGGTACATTATTTATCATTTATGATTAATGAAATTTATTGCTTCATTTCTGATTTCATTGATTTTATACCCGTACTCGCACCCGTAGATCTTCCTGCTCGACCCAAGCTTCCAAATGCGTTTGCTGCTCCAGAAACCTTCACACCCGCCATATTCATAATCCACAACAATAAAAATGGTGCTACGACATAAAAAAGTGTGAGTACAATATCCAGAATTAAACGATTAGCGCCCATGTTGTAGGTACTACCCAGCATGGTGGCATCTGGATGCATCGAAACAAATAATTGTGCATCCAGGTAATCGGCAAAGTTCCATATGGTGGTGAAGAACTGAATGGCCAACATGATAAAAATCATTTGAATTGTGGAATCAATATCATAGTTGGACATGATCATGTAAATCAGCAATAGCATATAAATCATCATTAAAATAACTGCCTGAACCATGGGAGCTGCCTGTTTTGCAATGAACATATTGGTGTAGAAATCAATGAGTTGGCTACTGAATGTACTTGACGCTGCTGCACCTTTTGCGGCATTAAATACTTTGCTAGCAACACCTGTTTTTAATAATAAAGCCCCACCACCTATTGCTGCCAGGGCTGCAGCACCTTTCTCGCCCGCCTGTGCTGATGAGTCTGTTCTGGTATCGACAAAATCGTTGGCTCCAAAAAGACCACCTTTATCAGCAGAGAACGAAGGTGGGTCTTGTGCGACATAGTTGTTGATGACCAAGTCTTCAAGTTGTTCATCGGTAAATGTGTACCTTGCCGCAGCATTACCCACTGCTGTAAATGCATTAGTAGACAGCCTGATTACTTTTTGTGTGAGTGTTTCATTCGGTAATGATGGTGTGTACGCCATATAATCTTTGGAAGCTTCAATCGACTTTAATAGTTTACCTTTTAGTCCCCGTGCTCCATCCTCCCACCATTCATCACAGTATGGTTTGCCGTAGAGTGGTTTATTCGGGTCTGGATTATTGATCAATTCGTCTGGATAGAAGTCTCTTGCCTGGTTAACAGGCCAGTTATAAACACCACTTTTAGCCTGAAACCCGCAACCCCCAAAGAAATTATTGCAAAGCCTTTTGTCATGCTCTTTGTAAAAGCCAGATGTTTCCAGATAATAGTGTGAGCCTATAAACATCCAGTCATCGTGTTCAGGACTCCTGACACCACCTGTATCGACATTTCTTGATATTAAGAAATTAGGCCATGTTTGTCTGGCTACATGATTATAATGTTGTCCACCTCGCATGGCTTCAGTGTATTTTGATTTGGATGGTAAGTAACATTCGTTAGCAAAACGCATGTACTCCTGCCGTAACCCCTGATCTTTAATCGTCAGGTTACGTAGCTGCATATCCAGACCTTTAATATCTTCAAAACAGGTAAAGGATGTTGAGATGGCGGCATTAACACCTGAACCGACGGATAATGTTAACCACCATAACACCGGTATCGATACATTATTGATTGCTGCTAAATGAGCATCGTAAGTCGACCCTGTATTATTCCCGACCACATTAGTAAAAACATCGGTACCTCCAACCTGGTTCGTACACGCGACTCGATAACGCACTTCATTCAAATCAAGTTTTGATGTCGGTACGACTGCTATCATAAAAACTGCCAGCATGGCCAGAGCATCAAAATTGACTCTTGACTGTGAGACTAATGATGCCGCTTTATCATTCTGGGACTGTAAGGGTTCTTTCCAGTTTTTTATGATCATCAAAATAAACGGGAATAGCAGTAATCCTGAGGCACTGAATAAATCATACATCGATCCATAGATCGACCATCCGAACATGGTGGTGTAGATTTCTAATAAGGATCCGACATTCACTAGAACTTCCTCATCAGTATTGCCTAATTAATAACGAATAAAGCGAGATGTGAATGCTCTGTATCAAAAACAATTCCACTGCAAGTAGGATGAATAATGTTGATTTTCTGCTCATCTTTGCCCTCCCGATAATGACTTCATCCCAGTGCCTAGCCCTACCCAAGAAAACAATAATTGATTGCCAATAGATAAATAACAGCAGGTATAACGTCCATCGAATGAATTGCGTCCAAAAGCCAAAAGAGCGTATTGATTCATTGACTCTTTTTAACTGATCTCCCGACATTGTCTCTACCATGAATAATCCAAGACTCGACATAATGAATAAAATGATTAGAACGCCAACGACAAACAATAAACCTCGCATGGCACGTTTAGCCAGGGAGTTAGAAGTGGCATTATTTATTTCTGAATTCATGCGAAGGGCTTTCAATTGGTTGGTATGCCGCCATCTAACAGCGTAGGTTCTTCAGTTACGATACCGGTTTCTGCGGCAATACCACTTGACTGTCGGGCATTGTGTTGATTAATAATGGCTAATGCTGTTGAGTTAACGGTTGTACGCTTCAACGCCAGTGTTTCATAGATTTCATTGACTGAAATATCAAAATCCGGAAACGTTTTACTGCGAATATATTCTTCCGTTTTATCTGATATATTTGCTGCCACGTTATCTGGATGATTGAGTCCCATTAATAACATTTGTCGAATAAGTGTTACCCGTTCGTAGGCTTCATTGACCGCCATTTCACTCACCAGACGTTCTACAAAAACTAACCGCTCACCGAGTGGCATAGCTCTTAACCCTTCAACCAGACCATTAGAAAGTGTAAGACTGGTAAACCGGTTTATTGCTTCAAAATCATAGATATTGATCGCTTCATCTAATGCATTTCGAATCAGAGGCTCTAGATCTGATACTACCGGTCTTAGACCTTCTCCAGAAATTGATTGAGGAACAGGTTCATCCTCTGTAGTTATAATAATCATGTCTCCTACTACATCCTGTACCCAGATTCCGGCATCAGAAGGTCGTGCCCAGATTTGTACTATGGGTTGTTGCGCCAAAGCACCCACGGGTATCGCGTCAGTTGATACGTCTCCGGTTCGACCTAACATGATGTTGTAACCAGCCATCACCAGATCATGATTAATTTGAATAGGTCGTTGAACAGTGCCGTATTCATTACCCCCTAACCATTCAATGGGGCCTGTAGGATCATCGGCAATTTCATCTTTAGTATCCGCAATATTGTCACCCCCTTCGGCTCCTATTTTCCATTTATTAGCAACCACCGCTGTCATAAAACCATCGTATGGGTTTTTACCCTGCCGCATCTCTACTTCCATCTGTTCACAGGTCTTGTAAGAAAACCGAAACAGCTCTGCGGTTTCATCAAGACTTTTAGTGACAATGTTATAAAGATTCGGGTTAATCTTCTGCATTAAATAACCCGGTAAACCAGCCACCGCAGCGGATATTGCATTTTGCAGTTGCATGGGTATTTCCCTGACCCTTGTTTCAATTTGATTGATCATTTCAGCAACATTGTTTTGAAAATCAAATTCACCACAGGAATAACCAAAGCCTCCTTTAAATCGTGCAGTCACACGATGAGTCACAAAACCTGACCCTGGTGCAGGCACGACTCGGCCACCACCTAGTTTGTAAAAAAGCATATGCGTCCCATCATCTACATTGGGTAAAGTTGGGTCTTGAGCAAATGCTGATCCTATGCAAAATGAACTTACTAAAAACACCAATATGGCTACGTTAAGTTTTTGAGCCTGTTGATTTATCACTCTTTTCATCTTCGTTAACCTACTACCGGTGTTTGAGGAAATCTTTAAAACCTTATCCAAAATAATCATTTTCCTGCTCTTCCAGGTATCGCTCATAAGCAGCACGGTCTTCTTCAATTCCCGCCATAATATTGCCCAGTGACAGACAAACTTTAGGCAGGGCTAATTCACCAATCTTATTTCCTCGGGTATTTGAACAACATTCATAAGTTTTGTAGTAATTCCAGGCGTAGCCTCCGTAACCACTGGGTTTTAGACTGTCAATTTTCAAGTCTTTACCTTGCGGATAATAAGGATCTGCTCTGCAACTTTTAACCTGTGGGAATATCATTTGCCATTTACCACCTTCAATTGAATGCGGTAATTCAACACCAACACGATAACCCGGTTTAACTGCTGTTTTTAAGATATCAAGCCCACGCCAGGCAAGTACACTGGCTGTTTTGGCGTCATGACTTTGGTTAATAGAGCCATCCCTTGGATACATATTCCCCCAGATTTCTTTTGTTAAAACTTCTGCCGTTGTATTAACTTTTTGCAGAGTATCTTTACTCAATGGGTTAATAATCGTTTTACTATGATCAGTACCACTGATCGGGCCATCGGTTAATGGATAGCCACTACGCCACCAGAAAGCATCTGCAAACGATAAGTAATAAGGCTGAAACGGTTTTATATTGGTGGGGCAGAATAGATTGGGTGCTCTAAATCGAGGTCTTGCGAGATTCCCCCATCCAGAAGAAGCAATAGCTGTCATGGATGTAGCCTCAAACCCATCCATTATGGTATTAACATCTTTCTTAATGTTTTTTATCGTCTGCACAGTCGATAAAACTTCTTCAATCTGTTGAATGATTTCAAAAGCTTGAATAGCTGCTATAAGTTTTCGTTTTATCGTATTGACGACTTCCTCCATGGTTGGTATTTTTATTTTACTGGTATCAAATCCAAAGCCAGAATCATCAAGCTTATCTTGAGTGTCATTGTCTACTTCAGCAGGTTCCACCTTTGAATCACTGCCGTATTCAGGAACTTTATAACCACTAAACGATGGACTTGCTCCTTCATTAATCAAATCAGGCAATAAAGCCAAGGGATGTCCTACTATATCCACCTCTTTAAAAGATATAGTTTGGTGCTGTCCCTGCCTTAATGGATCTGCGCGCCCTCCCTGTAAGCCTCCGACCAAACCAAGTAAACTACCTGCTCCGGTATTGGCCGTTGAAATTATCGCTCCAAACGAATCCCTCCATTCTTTAAGCGGTTCTTCACCCACTTCGTCGTAAGCAGATATCAATAGCTCGGGCAATGCATGTTGAATTCGGGGTGAAACTATGGTGTATATGTAAGCTCCTCTACTCAGGCTAAACCCCCACTTCCAATGAGCGCATACACCGGTCACACAGTAACCCCCACAATCTTCGTCCAACATTCCATTGATGGATGTTCCGATTAGATCTTGTAGTTTAAACGTTTGACTATCACTATCGGCCATTTCGGCTGGTTCAGTGAAATTAGCAGGGTTAGTATCAACCTCAAAATGTAAGGGGTTAGGTGGCGGACCAAAATTAAAATCACCACCATCTGCTAAGAGATTTGTTGAACTGAATGTGACGAAGCAGATAAAATTGACTAAAAATATTTTCATATTGTTATCCTCACTACCTTTTCCGGCTATTAACAAAACGGTTAATGGCTGTAGCCGTATCGGTCACGCCATAAATCACGTATTGGCCTTCGCCAAATACGAATGCAGGTAGTTTTTTAATATCCCATTCAATCAATAAAACCACGCCTTTAAATAACTTCATGGCTTTGGATTTATCCAGACTTCCCATTCTTTCATCAGCTATTCGTTCAGCTTCTACTGGATCTTTGGGCAGGTTGTTTGTGACTTTTGCTTCAATATTACTCAGCTCATCAAGGTTGAAGACTTCAATTTCAAATTGATGATCTTTAGCTGCTTCAGGATTTAAAATCGTTTTCTTATTGGTTCCCAGGTAAGTCATTTTGGTAATGGCTTCTCCGGCATTAGTAACCGATAAGCTTTGAATTAATATCAGCACAAAAATTAATGCCATTTTCATGACTCAGCCCTCTTTTGCTTGATTTGATCGGCAATATAAAAACAGGCTTCTAATTCACTGAGGTTTTTCTCCTGCATGATTTTGCGTCGGGCTAATTTCTCATCACCATCGGTTCCTGCCAGTACCAGAGGAAGGGCTGGCATGACGACACGAAATATCGATTTGAGTCTGGGTGATAGAATGACACCTTCGGTGTATTTTTTGGCTTCTTTACGAGTGCTGCACATCAGATGTTTTTCATCTTCGGTGAGTGTCTTAAAACGTTCTAATTCAGCCACTTCGTTTTCAGTGGTATTGATCAAATACCACCATTCCGACAGATCCAGCATTTTTTCTGCTTCTTTCGGATAGTCTTTAAGTTGTTGCGTTCCCTGACGTAACCAGATATTCAATTTACGCCAAGTTTTGGCTCCGAATACGAACGGTTTAACCAGCGTAGGATTAGTGGTTATAACGTGACCTTCATCCGTATAGACATGAGTCTGACGACCCGTGTTTTGATATTTTTCACCGATATCGGTAATGGTATTAATCAGCGATATAATCGTCACGGCCAGCATGTCCTGATATTGCTCACTGGTCAGAATACCCATGTCTAATATAGTGACATCAACCTCTGGCCACTGACTGCCCGGTCTATTAAAAAAACGACCATGCAGACCCTGTGTCCAGTACTCCAATGACTCGGCTAAATGTATGATTTTATCTTTTCGCTTGCTCGTTAACTCTACACTGGTGGAATAGGTTTTAAATTGCCTGACGACATCACTGATAATGACAAACCCTTTATCCATATCGCGAGCTTCACGTGTGGCATCAAGTATGGCTCGTCGTATTAATAATTTATCAGGCTGCTCGATATCATCTTCTTTCTTTGGGTCTGCACCGGTAATCATTAATCGAGTTAGCAGCTCCATTTCTCCCAGGTAATCTCTTTCTTCCTGTTCGTCATCATCTTCGTCAAGACCACCCTGCTTATCAAACTTGATATCGACGGATACATTTAATGCAGCTTCCATCGCCTCTTCATTGACTTCAGCTTGCTTCAGGGCTTCAAAAGCTTTGGCATAAGGCGGTAATGAAATATCAGAAGTCGTACCGAATTTGACCATATTGGTCGTGAAGCCCGTGGATTCCAGGTACTTTCCGGTTAATCCAAAGCTATTACCTTTTTCAATGATAAAGAGTCGTTGCTTCACCATGGCCATGTCGTGCAATACCAGGTAATTTATTAACGCCGATTTACCAGCTCCCGTAGGTCCGAAGATCAAACCGTGTGCGACACGGGTTTTATCTTTAACCGGGTCAAATAACATCGGTTCACCAATCCGATTAAAAAACAAATTGCCAGGGTTACCTGTTCCTCGGCCACGACCATACAAGGGTAAGTAACAGGCCAGGTGATTCGTATAGGTAAGCCGCGTACTCTTGCCCTGGCGTTGATCAAGTTGATAATCAAATGCCATTGGGAGATGCCGCAAGTAATTATCCAGAGCTGTCGGATCAAACTTGGGCTCTATTGGGTTAAATTTGGAGGCAGAGAGAATAGTCACTGCCTGTCGTGCTTTTCGTGCCAGTTCCACATCTGTTTTGGCTCGAATATATACACCTGAAAATGTTGGATAGAGGCCATGACCGCTTGCCATGTTATCTAACGCACTATGTGCCTGTTTAGCAGCTTGTTTAGCGGCAGGACTACCCTGCCCTGCAGATTCAATAATGTTATTACAATGTTTTTCGACAACATTTTGTGAGGCCACCACAATGGTTGTCACGAAGGTTGACCCTTTCGGCAGTAGATCCCACATTGAAGCAGTTGAACCTGCATGAGTCTGTATTTCGGCGGTTAAGATACCTGTAGTTGGAGGGTTATCAATGGCCTGCAAAGCTATCAATCGATGTGGCATACCATGAAATTCCCATATTCCATTTTCTTTATCCGATTCAGGGTAACCCGTGAATAACATTTCAGATAAATCCGCACCGATACCGATACATAATTCGTCATTGGGAAATGGGCGCGCTTTAAGATAGTCCTGAGGCGAATCGAAGCTGTCGGGGTTTGGAGAGAACCAGGGTAGTAACCAGTTGTATAAGTCTGCCGATGCATAACGCCTTGACTCAATACCAATTTGACGCAAGGCACTGATGAATGATTCTACGGCATCGTTTAAGTCTGTAGCCGGTGTACCCCGTCCTGGAATAGGCAGACCAGACTTGGTCAAGTAGTTTGATTTGTTGCACTTACGATAGATAACACAACGGACTTTACGGTACTGCCCATTCCAGTTGAACTGAGCCACATCATCACGAAACAGGCCATCTTCTTTAGCCAGGTGTTGAAGATGCTCTGTCATTATATTCATCCACAAATCGTGATGTTTAGTGGCTTTAGCTTCATCCGTCGCATAGGCTTTAAGATTATCGACCAGATCTGTAATTGGTTCGTCATTTAGATAAGTCTGTACGATAAACGGGTAATCCCGGTCACCGGGCAGACGTTGTAAAGCCTGCTGAATGCCTGACTCAATAATTTCCAGAACCTTTTGTGACTGACCTTCTACATCAATAGGTGTCAGTTCAAATACTGCTCCGACACTCAGTCCATCATCCATCATAAAAACTTGTTGTTCCTTATCGTAATCTTTGAATGGCAAGTATTTGCTAAAGGAAGGTGGCTCTTTGTAGACGGCTTCATAGTCTTCAGCTGTTAGAGGCGTACTACCATCTGAAGGCAATATTCCTAATAACTGTTGTACGAAATCTTTTAATCTTGTACCGTTTGTAGTATCAGTCATCACAAAACTATTATGTTGAGTGTCAGGCATCAAAATATCCCTGTTTTTTAAACCTACAAACTAAAAGATCATTTATTGTTACTACAATAAATGGTTGTAAGAAAGAGTATTTGTAACTACAATAAAGATGATAAAAATTGAGTTTGATCCGGTAAAAAGCCGGAAGAATATTGAAGACAGAGGCCTTACTTTTGAACTGGCGACTGAATTTGAGCTTGAAACCGCTGTTATACGGATAGATAATCGAAAGCAATACGGAGAGCTTCGTTTTAATGCGCTCGGATACATCGGAAAGCGGCTCTACTCTATTACTTACACACTTAGAGTGGATACACTTCGTGTAATTAGCCTTCGAAAAGCCAATAAACGAGAGATTAGATATTATGCCGAAACTTAAACCAGATACTATTTGGCCTTCTGATGAAGAAGATGTCGAAATTACAAAACAAGCCATTGAAGATGGTACAAACTTGACCGATGAGGAACTGGTACAGTTCAAACCATTTGAACAAGCTGACTTACCTGAGTCATTAAAAAAATTAGTTAGAGGTAGACCTAAGATATCTAACCCCAAGATATCGACGACTGTGCGCCTGGATGAAGATGTCATTACCTTTTTCAAGGCAAAAGGCAAAGGCTGGCAAACACGATTGAATGAAGCTTTAAGGTCATACATGCTAACGCATAAATAATGCAATCCATTTGAAAAAGCCAGGCAGGTATTTTTCAACACGATATAGTCATCAGACATACTCAAATCTTTTCGGATCAAAGAAGACATTCCGGTGAAGTTGATCATTGCACGAGCTCCCCTGGTAACGCATATTCATCCCTTTCATACATCAAAAAAGCCGAGCTATAGCCTGGTACTGGATGGCCTTTTCGACTGAAATGAGGAAACACATAAAGACTTAATTCGGGGTTCGGTAAACGTGGAAACTGTTGACTGATTTCATTATTCGCCTCTCGTGTATAACCCGTAAGATCCCGACGATCATTTCTCAATTGTCTAAACATCTTTGGCACGATATCGGTTGAGCCTACGTGGTTTTTATACACGTTTAATATCTCATCACCGGTATCAGGAATAAGCTTTTGACTGCTACATCCTGTTAACAGCGTAAGACTAATCAAAGTAGCTGGTAACAGTTGTTTGAGAGGGTATTTGATTGGCATAGTCTAGCTTTCTTCCTTTGGTTAAATAGTCGATGGTGATTTCATCTTCAACATGCAGTACTACATCCTGACCCCCATCGAGATAAACAAGATCAATCGCATTGCGTTGCCGGTCACGAAGGTAATCGGTCAGTTCTTTCAATGATCCAGAAAGCGTTGAGGCGGCTATAAATGCCCCTTGATCTCCGGAGAAAAATGTTTGGCTAACCCCTTCACTCAGCGTGGTGGTTTCCTGAGTTTGAGCAAAAGAATCGGCAGTTGCTCCAACTCCGGCAGCGATCATGCGATCATTAAGGTAATCCTGCGCATTCGTGATTAACTGACCTGACAGGCAGGGTTTCCCGCGTGTATCTGAGATATAACCGAGTATCTTGCGGATATTGGTGGTTTTGGTATCACCGTCACGAGTCGAGGACTGGGTATAGACCCGACCATCATCGAAAGTGAATGTAACTGAATGCACTTCACCACGAACACAGGACATTTCACGGTTACCTATCGATATACCTGACCAGACAATATTGCGTATACCGGGAATAAAATGACCATTACTGGCCAGGTTTTCCGGGCCCGTGATTAATTTAAACCGAATAGGGTCAAGCACACTGCCTTCTTCATTAGGCACGACCCCTAGCAATGCCGTTAACGTGGTATTGCTGAACAACGTGGAATTGCGTGGAATGGTATAAAATGGAATTCGTTCACCTTTATCATCGGTGGCTTTTTTTGAAATGAGACTCTTTGGCGAGTTTGATTCAGCTTCATCTCTAATCGGCATTCCTGTAATGGTCACCGGTACCGGTTCTTTATCATCATTGCTGAAGGCAATTCTGGTAAATGGCGTTATCGTGATCATTTGATCACCCTGATAACCTTTTAATTCAGAAGCCGTTAATCGGTTACCTGATGAAGTTGTAAAATTTTTTCCGTTGGACTTACCTGGGTTCAACAGGCTGTCAAAACCGAGTCCAGATGGCACATCGACTGGGTTCGGTTTAAACTGCTTATTAGCGGTGTAGGGTTCTCCCTTCTTCTGCCCCGGAAGGTTATTAAGCAGCGAATTGAATTTCTCCTGATAACTATCAAAAATACCACTGGATCGTTCATCTATTTTTTGATCGACCAGCTCAGCTACCATTTCATCACTGTCTTTATTATTTTGCGCTTGTTCAAGAGCGATCATGCGTTCTTCGAGTAAACGATTTCTTTCATTCATCGTTTGAATAGTATTAACGTAGGTATCACGTTCAGCATCGGTAATTTGCTTTTCCGATATTGTGGGTGCGACTGCATCTTTTTGACCGGTAACTTCATTTTTATCAGAACTTACTTTCAGGATTAACCACAGGACAGCAATCACGATAAAAACCACTAACAGTAATAACAATTTATTACGGTTCACGGTGATACCTCATCGAAGGGTTGATCTGAAACCAAATACCAGGTGGTTGTGTCACCCTCTTCTCCGGCTGCGTTGACGCTGGTATGTTGAGATGATGCCGCAAGAAAGTCTCCTCTGAGTAATCGAGGGTCCAGTGTGATTTTTTTCAATGAATTTGAAGTAATCCGAACCGCTGTCACGTAGAGACTGGGTATGGTGGGTGCTACCCATTGCACCATGGGTTCAGTTAAAAGGTCTGCCCCTTTCACTAAAGGTAAATGCCCGGAATCTACCGCTACACGCCTGATACCTGGTAACTGCTTGATCAAACGGTCGGGTGCGTAAACTGACTGAGCCGCAAAACGTGTTAGATCGACGTAATCATAATCGTATTTTGATTTTGTTGATTGCCCGGTGTTTGATGCTTCTGTCGGAACACGGTCATCTACAATAGCAATAGGATGCTGATGACCTTTTGGCCGAGCTTCTATATCCAGAATGTAGGAATAACCCGTGTGGGTAATAGCATTCACTCGTTGAATTTTAAATGATTTAGACGCAATCCAGTAAACACTGCCACTTTCCGTAATCTGGATACGTTCAGACATTGCTTGAACTGATGCTGACAGCTGGAGATCGATTGATAATGGGAAATCAATTCGACGTTCTTTGCCAACCGGTAACACAATGTGAATAGGTTCTTTATTCCAAACTCTATGCTCCAGTAAATCTATTGGCTGTGAAAATACGGGTAGTGATAGCAGGAATAAGATAATGCTGATGAATGGTTTCATTTCTTTTTCTCAATCAATTTCGGCTGATAGATACCAGGACCATTTAAAGCCAGCCCCCAGGGATTAGATTCTCTGTCAACGTCATATCGAACAACCTGCATGGGTATTCGATTAATTAGACTTTTTACAATACCGCCGTTTATGTATTCTTCAATTTGAACATCAATCCAGACAATCCAGTTTTTACCGACATGCTCAACAAAGGATTCTTCGAATACCGCATCAGCTATCGGTATCCAGTTACGGACCCGACGTCTGAGTTCTCCCTGCTGTTTTCGTGTTTCATAGTCGCGCAATAAATAAGCCTGATAGGTTGGGGTAAAATAGGAACGTAGAATGTTGACCTTGTTCAGATAATCTATTTCACCATTTTCTTTCCAGTTATTAAGTTGCTGCAGGATGTAACTAGCGAACAAATAGACTTCCGATTCATGGATTTCTCCGACCTTCATTGAGCCACCAGACCTAAGGTCTGGTGGATAATGCAATGATATTTGTGTGGGTGCCGATGACCATCCCAATGCCATGATGAACATTAATAGGAATTGCCCAAAAATGATTCTGGTTTTAAATCGACTGGCCTGTTGTTCAGTATCCAGAATATTTTTAAAACTCATTTACGGATACTCCAATAACCACTTCGATTGATGAATAACTTCAGAATGCCCTGATCGGATAGCCAGGAAAGAATGATTTTTCCGTAATAGCCTTCGGGCTTTCCTTCTTTTTTGTGCATCATTATTTTGCCTCCCTTGTAGACACCCACAAATGCGCCAATAAAAAGGCATGGCAAGATTAAAAACCACCAGCCCGTGATTAAACCGAGCAATACACTCAGCAAAATTCCCGCAAGAGCGCCTACAACGGCCAGAGACAATATCTCTGTGCCAGAGCAGCCTAAAAACAGTACCGGTTCTTTATCAATGCGATGGGCAGTGTCTTTCAACAGAGCCATGGTTATGCCGCGTAATCCACTGCAAGAATAGACATCAGTACTACACCGACCACTAGAACCACACCGATGGAAGCGGTAACACCAAAGTTCTTCCATTCGCCTTTTTGACGCGATTCGGTGAAGGCGGCATAAGATGTCCAGGCAACACCCAGTACTGTGAGTGCAGATACGGCAAGTGCCGCTACTCCTACTCCGGAAGATAATAATTCTGAAACAAAGACAAAAGGTGATGTTGTATTCGTTACTCCGGCACCCGTTGTCACTGCGGCACCGGTAGGCAAGGCAGCATGGACAGCATTAAAAGTAGATAAAATATACGCCGACAGTAAAGCGATAACGGCGTTGAAAGGTTTATTCATGGTTCATTCCTCATTAGTTAAACAACAATTAAAATCATTAAAAAAGTCCACATGATGATCAAAACAATCATGTTTTTTCCCCATTCACCTAACTGGATCTTGCCATCGGTAAACAGGAAAAATTGACGGTAGGCAACCCAGGCTGACCACAGGGTTACAATTGACGCAAAGATCGTCCGGAAAAATATACTCAGGTCGGCAACCGAAATACCGGCTCCCAGCTCGAATGCATCAAACATCAGCTATTGATGGTCATGGTATTGCCCCGATAAGGGCTTTAAATCACGACCAGCCTTTAATGACTGGTTGATGTGGTCATTGATACCGACACGAATCATATTGAGATCATTCTTTAACGTGTCATAGTGAAAGGTAATCCGTTGATTTCCCGGTGAGTCCTGTTGAATATCATCGACTCGTGTCATTAAGTAGTCGATTTCCTGAACCAGTTTTGCCAGGTTATTGCGTTCAAGGTCAGCATCGGCATTGACCGAATTCATGCATAAAGTTAATAAAAAAGCAGAAGCGAGTTTAGTTATCGTTAATTGGCTCATAGGTGTTTTTTGAATAAGGCCGACGTTAAAAAGATAGCCATGCCAAAAACTATCATGGCAGGTACAAATATCAGGTTAGGGTGTATAGAAAACGGAATACCTAGATAGAAAAACCAGGTAGACATGATGGCTGGTTTAATCCAGGGTTTTACATGGTGGTAGACCATGGCTCGTTCTATCCCACCACCATAAATACGTAATTCCCGTTGTACTAAGCCATCGATAAGTGCAGCTGTTCCAATCAGTAAAAAAGCGGGCATGGAGAGTGTGGCTACAGTGACTCGAACAGCAAAGATCAGTGTGGTATTCATTAGCGCCTGGAAATAGTCACTAACAGTCCAGGCAACACGCGCAATGGATAGACGTATGCTGGACGCATCCACAGGGGCATTTTTTAACCAGTCATAAAAATGAATCAGGTGGGTCCATTCAAACACGTAAAATTTGACAAATATGGCTGCATCAAATGCAGCCAGTGCAGGTGAACTGCCGGTTATCGAGGTCGCAAAATCATCGTTTAAATATCCCAGCTCCTGCTTTAACATGCGTTCACTGTGGGTAGAACCTTCTTCTGGCCAAATAACCATCATGCCGCCCCATTCGATAGCCACAGCAATTAACCAGGCCAATAACAGGAATCCCAGTAAATCGAAAAATCCCGATAAGATTCTTAAGGTAAGCGGTACGTGCTTTTTACGTTGCACATATTGGCTGGGTGCTGAATGTTGAGTTTGTTCTACAGCCATTATTCAGCTCCCATTGAATGGTGAGCTTTCAATGAATGTCGTATAGCGGATTCATCAAATGAGGGTACGAACTGGTACCAGTCTTCACTGCTGTTATAGCGTTCACGCATTTCGACAGACATAGCTGACAGATTTGAGGGTAAATCTACCAGGTCGGCTGGATCGGTCAGTGGTAGTCTTATTTTGTAAGGCTTGCCTCCATCCAGCAATGCGAAAGCCTGACCTTTGGGCAAAGACACAAAGTCATTCGGATGAATCAACTTGCTTTGTTGCGTGGTGATACGTTGTTCAGTTTTCGAAATAAAATGCAGGTCGTTATCGATATCACTCGAATCGGTAGCACCGGAAACCGTCATCAAGTGATCAATTTCAACTTCACGTAACTGTTCTGTAAACATTTCTGCGGTCGCTGTTTCTCGCACGCGCAGCATAATCATGGAATTAAAGTTTCCCGCTACCTGCCCTGCTTTGGCTTTATTGTTGAGGCGAGCTTCTACGTCAGACCAGGTTTGTGTATAGGCTGTTACCTGATAACCGGCACCACCGGCTTTATTCAGCATCGGAATAAATTCATCGCCAATTAATTCATTAAACTCATCGGCATGAATACAGACTTTGGTATCTTCAAAATCAACAGAGTCAGGTAACCCAGAATTTACACCGTGTTTGTATTTACGACCTGCTAACGAAGTTAAATCCGCAAACATGGAATTACCAACTGCACCCGCCACTTCGCCATCGGTTAATGCATCCAGTCCCACATAAACTATGGATTTAGTGCGAATAACGGTCGCCCAATCAAAGATGGGCCGCTCATCAGTTTGATCGAGATAATCGGGAGACAATAATTCACTGACTTTTCCAGAGGTTAACTTATCCATTAATGGCAACAGGCTTGACACCAGCTTGTCGTAATAACCCCGGTCATATTCAAAAGTTCGAGACAGGCTTGAGGCGATTGAATCGAATATTTCTTCTTCCTTGCAATAATGCCAAAGTGCAATAACAGCATGATCACGATTACTCATTTCACGTGCTATGCGGTATTTTTTATTATCGGGATCTTTGAAGGCTTCCTGTATCCACTGAACCTTGGATTGATAGCCTTCTGGATCGTGTTTTTCAGCCAACATGCTCATGTAATCACGCACCAGAGGTTCAATATTCTGGCCGTATTCACGGATCATTTCATAATCGACCTTACGGCCTAAACCACTCATGGCCTGGGCGATGACATTCACATAACGCCAGACAAAGTCTTTAAATGCTGCAGACTGGCCTTCACCTGGTAAAGATTGTGCAATTCGATTGGCTACTTCCGTTATTCGGGTAAAAGAAGATACAGGGTTGTAACGTGCTGAGAATTCAGGAAACCCAAGGTGAAAGCAGTAAAAGTTATCAAGTCGACCGGCCTTTTTAGCCGCTCCATACATGCGGATTAATAAATCGGCATCACCTTTTGGATCAAACACGATGACTACTTCACCACGATAAATATCCTGTGTGATCAAGAGTTCTGCCAATCTTGTTTTACCGACACGAGTAGTGCCTAACACCAGGGTATGCCCTACCCGATCAGCAATGTTCATCGCAATCGGTCGTTCACCTTCATAAAGCCCTACAGCATGAAGAGAAGGTTCTCCTCCGACTGGGGGTAAATTAGCGACGGGTAAATTTAACAATACCCACTTTAAAAGTCTAAAGGGTAAAAACCATTTAAAGCGTTCTAGAAAGTTAATGAAGGATTGATAGACCTTGAGATAAAACGCAAACCAGGCATGCTTTTCATGTTTCAGTTCAAATGATCTTGCCCATAGAAAGATTTTTGAGTGTTCTTTATATTCACGGCCATCTTTTCGGTTTAAATCTGCTAGTCGTTGAGCATGGCGTTGATCCCACAGGAATCCTCGACCTAGAAATAATTTAAGATGACTAACCGGTATGTTTTTATCTTTCAGAATATATGGCGATATGCGTTTCAATCCATGTTGGTAACGCAAGATTTTAAATCCCTGAATAAACCGTTTTACACTTAACATGAAGAGTCCTGCTGCACAGGTTGCGGCAACCACCGGCGTCATCATGAAATAGGACGGTGCCAACACCGATAGCAAAGCCAGCAAGCCATAGGAGATGGCTGAATACAGTTCAACCGGGGGGCGTAATAAATTTTCAACTAACTGATTACTGCTCATTGCTCGATAAACCGTTGAGTAATGAGAACGGGATAGTGTTTGATGGAAAAAAATTTCGCTATCGCATCGCCATTAGCAGGTGACATAGAAACACCTGACAAGGCTGTGACGACCTGCTGTACTTCATCCAGATTTTTGGCTGAGACTAACCAGCAAAGCACATTGTTTTTTAATAAAACTGATCGATATTTTTTGATCCAGGCTAGTGACCTTTCATCACTGCCAATGATACAGACTGGAGAAACCAGTTGATCAAATCGAACTTTCCTTGGTTTTATAAGCCCGGGTGAAAGTTTAGTGGTGGTAACTGGCAACCAGTTTGCAGGATCTTTAGAATCATTGGATTCATCTATTTCAACGGCTTTATCGGTAGCCCACATTTTGCCAAAATCAGGAATGGAGATGCCTTGCAGTATTTGTTTATAGCGATATGTCGGAACGGTTTTGCCGCTATCAAATAACACAATGGGTTCGGCATGAACGACATTAACAATGGTCAACAAAATAATAATGAGAGTACTTCGAGACTTCAAAATGCGACGCCCATAAGTCGAGTAAAATGAGTGCGCACCTTTTCACGGTATGAACTCGCTTTCACAGGATCGGAAGGACTGTGATACGCACCTACTGCATATTCCCAGGAGCCAGACTTTTCATAGAGTTCTTTGAGGTAATCTGATCCAGCTCGAATATTGGTAACGGGATCAAATGCATCATTTAATGAATTAAAACGATGCTTGTGCCAAAACCAACTGATCTGCATTAAGCCAATATCACAACTCTCGCCTGAAGTGATAAAATGACTGGCAACATTAAAAGCAGCCTGGCGGGAAGCGAAAAAATATCCATTCCCTTCACAGTTCAATGTCCAGGGCCAGGGTTTATCGATGCCTTCGATTAAACCATTGGGTGGTCGGGATTCCTGCAATGCGATGGCATAGAGAATGGTAGCTGGAACTTGTTGCCTCACACTTACCTGCTGATAATAGGCAGGCACTTCAGCAAATGATTGTGAAAAAAAGAAAATGAGAACCAAAGGAAAAAAGCGAATCATTTGACTTCACTCACTTGATTACTGGCTTTATTAAAGTAATACAAGGAAGGTTCTGCAGGCTGTCCAAACTGTTCAATCAAAGCTGAATCTGGATTTAATGTTATCGTACCTACTTCGACTGACTCTGGTGATATGCCCTGCTTTGTCGCCCACTGGGTAATAGCCTGGCGACTATCATTTTTAAAATGGATATCCAGTGATACGCCTAATTGAAGTGAGTTAAGAACCTGTTTAAGCATACTGTTACAGGCATTACACTGTGTATTTACAAAAGCGATATAGCGATCACCAAACTCACCTTTGACACTGGCTTTGGGCACAGAAAGTAAAGAGGCTTTTGCACGACCAATATTTAGTTTCGATGGATCTACAACAGGCAATTTACCGTATAGCTCATGAAATGCTTGGTTGTATGCACGATCTAATAGGATGACTTTCTGAGCATTATCGAATTCGAGTTTAGCCAGCTTTTCTGCATAACGTTTTCTCTCACTGTCAGACCTGGCATTAAGTCCCAGTACGGTAATGGGGTCTAAATCCTTCCACAGAAACTTACCTTCACTCTGCATAATCTGTTCATACCGTACCCAGTCTTCAGAGCTGATATTCCAAACTTTAGATTGATAATCTGTCGATGTAGATTCAATGGATGAGACGTTGGCCGTTCCAAATGTCGATTGATTTACGGTGGTGTCAGCCAATGTACTGAGAGAGGAAAACAGCAATCCTATTAACAGAATCTGCTTAACCATGGAATGTAACCTCGACGGTACGCCCTGATAATTCAGGGTTATTATGCAAAATCATGATATGGGAGGTATCTAATCCCTGCGCTTTCCAATACTTTCGAACGGCTAATGCCCTGCCGACGGAAACTTGCTCACGGTACAAATTTGAATCTACCAATATTTCATCGGGTAATATCAGCCCTCTGATATGAACATTATTTGAACTTGAAACCTGATCTATTAATGCATGAGTCGCAGCACGACCTTGAGGACCAAGGACTCTTAAGTGATGGGCAAAAATGATTGAATTTGATGTTGCATTCTTATTCGCTTTTAAACTTACGTCTCCTGAAGTTAAACTCGAAACTGGAACAGTTTTTAGCTTGTCAGATTTCTTAATTCCTTTAAGTCGCTGAATTGCATCCTCCCGGTTTATTGAGGGAGCCTGAGGTTCTCCTGAATTTTCAGAATCAACGATAGGTGCTTGATATTGATATTGAGATTTATTAACTTCATTATTAACGTCTTCAATGTAAGCGTTATCGACAGCAGATTGATTAGCTGCAACTTGATCCATCAGCTGATTATTGGTGCTTTGTAATACTTCCCTTCGGTTTTCTTCAGTACACCAATATTGCCTAAGTGACCAGGTAGTTGTCAGGTCCCGTTGAGTCGACCTGCAGTTAGAGACCTGATGACCTATATCTTGTTTAGGAGATTCTTCAATGGCATGAACTACAATAGGTTTATTTGCCGCGCATCCGCTAATCAGCATGACAAGACTCATGTTCAATAGCAGGCCATTAATAGGGAAATTGATTACAGACATAATTTCACCGACTGACTTTTTTGGCTGACTTCCATACAACCAGACACTAAAATTGAATCAATGCGCCAGCCTGCAAGTACCTCATTGACTCCTACTCCAACCCTTGTTTTTTGATGAGTAACAATGGCCACAGGTTTTGAATTCCAGATCTGGACACTCATTAATGTAAAAGGAGGAACGCTTATTTTCTTTTTGATTGGTTTTAAGCCAGTTTTTGATTTATCGACAAACTGCTTTTTTAATATCGCGACCGATTCACCCATCTTTTGTAAATTGTTACTCAGCAAAGTTATTTGAGACTGCATATCGACAAAGTTGACACTTTGCTGATCTAATGACTGAAACTTCGTGAATAAAGTCGTATCCATCTCGGCTTTAAAATCTGCAAGCCCACGAGTTAACGTTTCAATAGATGTTGATAAAGAAGAAATTCTGCCAGTTAATTCACTTTGAGCCGTAACCAGGCTGGGGATAGAGGAAAGCAGCTCCTGGTTAGAAGGTGACAAAAGACTGTAAGCCGATTCTATGTTTGCATCGCCCGGTAGGTTGTATCCATTTCCTGAATCCCTGGATAGTAATGTTGATTTTAATGGCTCTTTTATCAGAACATTATCAGTAAATTCCCCCTTACCATTGGCTAAATATAAAGCTACTCCACCAATGGAAACTCCAACCAGTAATATGATCATTGTTATGGCTGAACGATTTATGGGTGAAGATTTAGATAATTTATCGTCAGCCTCAACATTGATTTCATTATTCACTAGCAACTTCTCCATGCTCAAAAGAAAGTTGGTAATCATTAATCAGCTCAAATGAAATTAATCGGTGAACAGGATCGATAATCAGATCCCATGATGAGCCTGACAATGTTTTTAATGCAGTACGTAAGGACACTGGACCCAGTGATCGATGAATATTGGGTAGCGGTGAATTGAGCAGAATAGATAAATTAGGATCAACAGCGCTCGGATCAGCAAGACGAAACCCTGAATTAATCAGCATGATATCCAGAGCTGAACCGACAGTATCGACAGACATTGGAAAATATATTTCGACTATGACTGCTAAAAGATCCATCTGTGCATTTGTCGGTTTAGTCATGATTGAGCTATAGCGACCCACCTTGTAATCTTCTTTTGAAGATTGCTCCTCTTCACTACGGTGGCTAACCGCGTTCAAGCTTAATAGAGATAAAAATAAGGCAATAACTAGCCGCATAAAACGTACCTGTTGAAAAACAGCGCGGACTTTAATGGAAAGAATTTTAAAAAATGATAGGAAAACTAAAATCCGAAAAACGGTTTTAATTAGCTAATAGTAATGGGCTTATCAAAAGGGCAGAATTTTTCATCCAGGAAAAATTCTTTAACGGCTTTTAAGGGTAAAAATGAATAAGGGAAAAGAAAAAGGGCGCATCCACACTGAAGTGCGTGTGGATGCTAAAAGGCTGAAATGGCTGAAATGGCTGTAGGGCTGACACTGACAGACAGGGTTGAGAAAAGTGATTTAGTCAGTGTTGTTTAAAAATGTTCGAAAATTGAGGTTATCTGATTTATATTTTCTAGCCGTTTGAACTCTCAACTTTAGACACTAGAAACTGCTATATGGCTATCATCACGTGTACGAGGCCTCTTTTTAATAACGATCTCGATATCTCGGTCAAGTTGCATTAAAAATGACATCAGTCTCTCGATAGAAAAATCTGTTAGTTGTCCCCGTACTAATTTTGATATCTTGGGTTGATCAACTTTTAATAGTTTTGCCGCATCGGTTTGCTTTAAGTGGCGATGTTTAATAATACTTGAAATACGACGTGCCAGTTCAGCTTTAGCTAAAGTTTCAGCGGGCTCGGATACACCGATATCAGCGAACACATTACCGCTACTTACTTCATGTTGAATGGTCATATCTAACTCACCTTTTTCTATAATTATGTAAAATTTCAGCGTCTTTTAAGCGCTGCTTAATCAAATCAATATCAGGTTTTGGTGTTGCAATACCTTTTTTTGACTTCTTCTGAAAACAATGGAGCACATAAACAACTCCCTCAAATTTAACCGTATAGACTGCTCTATAGGTGTCACTTTTATAACTCTCTACAACTTCTAACGTTTTAGCACCTCCAAATCCTTTTAATGGTTTGCTATCCTGATGCTTGTCACCTTTTTGAGCCAGATAAATGGCGTATCCCATTATCTGCTTTATACTATCTGGGAACCCAAGAAGATCCTTCTTCGATGTTCCAACCCAGATCAGTGACTTTGGTAATTCAATATTCATTCAAAAATAATATTTGCCAAAAAGCTGTTTACATCATATATATGCTAATACTAGCATATATAGCGCAAAATTATGATGGATTTGAACTTGAATAATATAACTGTATCCATTATTTTATTGTAAGACATTATCTTACAATTATTTGAGAGATAAAAAGGCACGTACAATGACAATAGATACAGGTAATGAATTGCGTGGATTCGTGGAATCCATGGTCGACTCAGGTCAATATAAAACTAACAGTGAAGTCATCAGGGAAGGTTTACGATTACTACAGGAAAAACAGGCGGCATCAAAACTAGAAACTTTGCGCAGGCTCATTGATGAAGGTGAGAATAGTGGTGATCCCGTAGACTGGAATGTAAAAGAGTTTTTAGCTGGCATGAAACTGAAAGTTGCCGCCAAAAGTTAAATATCACGTCATATCTCCCCGGTCTAATTGGTCGAATAATGTTTCCAAACTATAATCTGCAAATTCGCCATTCTCAGCCTGTAACTCACTGGCTACCAGTTTATTTGTTAGAGCATCGAACTTTATTTCCTTCTCTTCAAGTAAATATAATGCCGCTTGAATCACTTCATTGGCAGTACTGTACCGACCTTGTTTAATCTGAAAATCAATAAATGAATTAAAATGCTTTCCTGGATTAAGGTTGGTGTTTTTTAACATATACAACTTCAATAATAGTTATATAAGTTTACCATAAATCAATATTTCCCTATTTTCAAATGAATCTCTCCAGAAAGACATATCGAAGAAAGTAAATAGAACGGTGAATCCGCAGGTTGAAATATAGACGGGTTTGATCCGGTATGAAACGGAAGGTTTCGGCTATTAAACGGATGCCGATACAATATTTTTTAACTCATGAATTGTTTTATTATTTTTCTTTACTAATACATCATCATTAATTTTCAATACGATACCCTTTAGTAAATCTGATGTTTTTTCAATGTGCGTTAATTCTTTTAAAACATTAACATCATCCATGACCATTCTTCCTTTGATTGATAGGCGCTTTTGAGCTTTACCTTTAAATAAATCGCTGGATAAATATTTAGGAAACCCTTTAATTGACATACTACTTTCTGCTAGAGCATGAATATAATATTTCATCAAATTTGGTACAAAATCTGTATTACCACTTAGTTCATAACTGGCTAAGTTTAAAATATCAATAATGTGTGCTGGCACTCGACTTTCGAGAGCTTTACGCTGTACTTCTAATTGCTTTTTAACAACTGGTGTAGACTGATGAGGCAATACTGCTACAGAGTCACATTTACTACACACACCCACTAATACATTTTTAACGACACCGCTTGCATCACTAAAAGGAACATCTCGTAATTCAAATCTGATTGTTTCAAATGATTTGCATTTATTACAAGCAGCTCTCTTAGTATCACCAACCTTCAATATATTCATTGCTAACCTCAATCATGCACACTGATAAAAACACTATCAGGTTCGGAAAAATACCACTTCACATACCAGTCTTTACCTAAATACGATGTCTTTATTATGTGAACATCAACTTTACTGTCAAAATGATGAGGGCTTGTCGAGTAACTATTGCCTCTAGCCCTACCAATAATACTGGCAACATCAGTTACAGAAACTGCACCTATGGCAAGCAGATTCTTAACATCTATATTGCCTCTCTCCTCGTGGTAAAATTGGCCACTATTTAAACAGCTAATAACATGGCTCTTTGCTTCCTTAAAACCCATCTCACACCTTTATTGTACGACAGTATTCGTACATGTCAAATTTAATGCTCATGTTGAAATATTCTTTCATCGGTTATACCCATGATTTGTATTGTTTTTCCGAAGTAATGCTAACATTGAACTCATTAAACTTTAGATAGAGAATACGTTAACTCAATATCTGTTTTTATAAGACATAAAAAATCATGAATCATACAATTAAATCCATAATTACAATGATATTGATTCAGGATCTTTCTAATGACTTACGAAACATCTGTACTCATAAATAAAATAAAAAACTCATTAATCAATAATTACCATCAGTTTCCTTTAGATTTTGAAAATCAGTTGCCAGAGAGCAGTTTAGATGAGTTGGTCAACCTTGCTGGTGATAAAGAATCAGAATGGCTTACTTCTCTAGAAACATTGCACCAGTTCATAAATGGAGTCACAAAATTAGACTGCTTTACGTATCGAGCAGTCAATCAGGTCGGTGACAAACTGGTTTATTGGAATGCTCTGCTGCAGTCATTTGATGATTTCAGACAAACAGGCACAGTTATTTACCAGACTGATACTCCCTACCCCACAGCTGATATGATTATTGCATGGTGCAATAGACAGGTTTCATGAAAATTTTTTCCTGGAAAGCTAAAAAAAAAACAGTCTTTGATTTAAACCAGAAAAAGCTCCCAATATTCGCTGGTCATGAGCTTATAGAGTTACTGGGTCTCGGTAACAAAATTAAATCTATAGAACGCATAACCAGCGTTGGAACAGAATATTTTAATGAATTATACCGCCCCGCTATTGAGTTGTTTATTGAGTCTGTACAGTTAGCACCCGCATCGACTGCTCACCACCACTCTGGCCCTGGTGGATTAGCAACTCATACCATTGATGTTATAGAAAGAGCGTTGAGACAACGTAAATCATTTGAACTCCCGCTGAATGCTGATTCAGAAATTATATTTCAGCAAGAGCACTTCTGGACTTATTCAATTTTCATTGGGGCATTGCTACATGATATTGGCAAAATGATCACAAGCACTCTGATTGTGTTAGATAATGGAAAAATCTGGAACCCGCATCAAAGTAGCCTTTTAAATTCTGGAGCAAATTCTTACCAGATTCGTTTTGATCAAAATCCATATAAATACCATACCCAGTTAGCCAATAGCTTTT
>Ga0257125_1001121_pt1 | contig 29283 bp, 27 predicted proteins | sample SI106_200metaG_FD_190183 | JGI IMG/M metagenome (GOLD analysis project Ga0257125, IMG submission 190183) | Marine microbial communities from Saanich Inlet, British Columbia, Canada - SI106_200 | ecosystem: Environmental > Aquatic > Marine > Inlet | place: Canada: British Columbia | collected... | reverse complement strand
CGAAGTGACAAACGAGGGATAAAAGGCAAACGTTTAAGAGCCGGGTGGGATAACGACTATCTGCTCAAGGTGCTGGCCGGGGCATAAAATTTGATGCGATTGCCCTAACTCTAGAGCCAACAGGCGACCACCAGAAGCGTAACTATTCAAAAGGGAGACCGACGTAGTTTTCGGCCATGCTTGTTTTACCGGCCAATGAACCGGTTAAATAATCCAGTTCGGCCAATTGTAGGCGTTGACCGATAGGATCGTCATCGAATTTATGCATCATTGCAGTGAACCACCAGGAGAACCGTATCGCTTTCCAGACTCGACGCAAACAAACGTCTGAGTAGCAATCCAGCAGATCTGTTCTCTTTTCGGAATAAAATGCGCTCAAGGCCCGCCAAAGATAATAAATATCCGATGCAGCCAGATTTAATCCTTTAGCCCCGGTGGGTGGTACAATATGCGCTGCATCCCCTGCCAAAAACATATTGCCGAATCGCATCGGTTCCGACACGAAACTGCGCAGTGGAGCGATGCTCATCTCTAACCGCGGACCGGTAATCACCTTAGCGGCGATACTTTCCGGCAGGCGATGGCGCAGTTCGTCCCAAAATCTGTCATCGGTCCAATTATCAACCTGATCGTCCAGGCCGCACTGCACATAATAGCGGCTACGGGTATTTGAGCGCATACTGCATAACGCAAATCCCCTTTCATGATTGGCGTAAACTAACTCCTCTTCGACAGGGGGAACATCCGCCAGGATGCCTAACCAGCCAAAAGGGTAAACTTTTTCAAAAAGTCGAATTTTTTCCTGAGGAATGATTTTCCGCGAAACCCCGTGAAATCCATCGCAACCTGCCACAAAGTCGCAAACCAGTTCCTGTTGTTTTCCCTCTTTCTCAAATACGATGCGCGGTTTGCGGCTATGATAATCTTCAACACCAAGGGCCGGGCATTCGAACTCAATTTTGGCCCCTGCTTCCAGTCGAGTATCGAACAGATCTTTGGTGACTTCTGTCTGACCGTATATCATAATCGTCTTGCCGCCGGTCAGTGCATGCATGTCGATAGAAACTTTTCGATTTGAAAATGCCAGGGAAAAACCACCATGAATGATACCGTTTTGATCCATGCGTTCGTTTACGCCAGCCGTTCGCAACAAGTCCACTGTTCCCTGCTCCAAAACCCCGGCTCGAATACGTCCCTCTACATAAGTGCGACTCTGTCGTTCTAAAATAATGGAATCGATTCCGTTCAAATGCAAGAGTTGCGATAATAACAGACCAGACGGTCCCGATCCGATTATGCCAACTTGAGTTCTCATCTCAGCCCCGTAATAAGGGATCGTACAAAAATAACTTGACATAAGCTGTCCGCAAAAGTCTGGACATTTTGCCGACAGAATGCCACAGCAACGTGTTTCCTTGATGCTAATGGGAAACACTTGAGTAATTTTTGAGCCGACCCTAAGTCAATGAGATCCGGGTTAAATGGATATCCAGCAACACCCTCTTTAATTTTAAGGTTATAGGGGCTAATCAGACAAGTCTTTAAAACAGAAATTCTCTTTTATAATCCACATAGGCCGTTTTACAGGGGCTGGATCCATCCCTCTTCTGTGTGAATTTAGATGAATATGTCTCAGTCTTCGCGACGGGTCCTGGGTGTTGGACATGTTCATGCCTGCGTCGAAATTTATATCGATTCTTGTTGACGGAATGTGAGGGTCTGACCAACATATAAAGAGGTGTTTTCATTCTGATTTACACTGATAGCTCTCAAGGTATCACCTCATTCACACTAAATGGTTTTAGTCCACATAGGAATTAAAGGGTCATGATTGATTTCAAAACACACCCCGATACGTATAACCACTGGTCCATCGCCTTCGATGGCCCTGTCGCCACGCTGACCATGGACGTCGACGAGGCAATCACGCTGGTTCCCGGATACGAGTTAAAGCTCAATTCCTACGACCTTGGTGTCGATATTGAGCTTTACGATGCTGTCCAGCGCTTGCGCTTCGAACATCCTGAAGTGAAATCGGTTGTTGTGACCTCCGGCAAGGAGAAGGTTTTCTGCTCTGGTGCAAATATCACCATGCTCGGCAAGTCCACCCATCAGCACAAGGTCAACTTCTGCAAGTTCACCAACGAAACCCGGAACTCCCTTGAGGATGCCTCCGAGAACTCCCGGTTGAAATTCATCAGCGCTGTCAACGGCACGGCCGCCGGCGGTGGTTACGAACTGGCCCTGGCGACCGATTATATCATTCTGGTTGACGACGGCAACAGTGCCGTTTCGCTGCCCGAGGTACCGCTGCTGGCAGTGTTACCCGGTACCGGCGGATTGACCCGCGTGGTTGACAAACGCCACGTGCGGCGCGATCACGCCGACTTCTTATGCACTATCAATGAAGGCATCAAAGGCAAGCGTGCTGTTGATTGGTGCCTGGTCGACGAAATCGTTCCCTTGTCCAAATTGAAGGATATCGCCCGCGCCCGCGCTGAAGAGTTCGCCGCCGGGTCCGACCGTCCGGGCGACGGCCAAGGCGTGGTCCTGACCGACCTCAACCGCACCATCAGCGACAACGAAGTGTCTTACGATACAGTCAATATCAAGATCGACCGTAAGGGCAAAACGGCTGAGATCACCGTCCATGCCCCAACCGAAGTAGCGCCTGCGGATGCTGCCGCCATCGAAGCACAGGGCGTTAACTACTGGCCCCTGGCCATGGCTCGCGACCTGGACGATGCCATCCTGCATCTGCGGGCCAACGAAATTGAAATCGGTACCTGGATTTTCAAGGCCAGTGGTGATGCCTCTCTGGTTGAGGCTGCTGATCAATCCCTGCTCGACAACGCGAACAACTGGTTTGTTCGCGAAACCACCTTGTTTCTGAAGCGGGTGTTCAAGAGGATTGATGTTACCTCACGTAGCATATTCACCCTGGTTGAGCCGGGTAGCTGCTTCACCGGCACCTTGATGGAGCTGGTTTTGACTGCCGATCGCAGCTTCATGCTGGATGGCACTATGGAAGGGGACCATCGTCCTGCCCCGATCCTGCGCCCGACCGGTATGAATTTCGGCCCGCTGCCGATGAGCAATGGCCTGACCCGTGTGCAAACCCGCTTTCTGGATTTGCCCGAGCGCATCGAAGCGCTTGAAGGTGAGGTGGGCAATGATCTGGACGCCCAAGCCGCAGATGGCCTTGGTTTGGTCACCTTCACCCCTGACGATCTGGACTGGGAAGATGAAGTTCGCATCGCCATTGAAGAACGCGCCAGTTTCTCTGCCGATGCTCTCACCGGCATGGAAGCTTCTTTACGCTTCGCCGGACCAGAAACCATGGAAACCAAGATATTCGGTCGATTGTCAGCCTGGCAGAACTGGATTTTTCAGCGACCTAACGCTGTTGGTGCTGAAGGCGCTCTGAAGCTTTTTGGTTCCGGCCAGCAAGCCACCTTCGACCAGATACGTGTGTAGTTCTAATTTTATAATTACTCGAACGGAAACCTTATCATGTCTATTAATTACAGCGAAAAGATCCCCAATAATGTCAACCTCAGCGATGACCGCCGCCTGCAGCGTGCGCTGGAGAGCTGGCAGCCTAATTATCTCAAGTGGTGGGGTGCCTTGGGCCCGAACGATTCCAGCGACTATGACGTCTATCTGCGAACTGCTGTCAGCGTTGACCCCAGGGGTTGGGCTCACTTTGATTACGTCAAGATGCCAGACTACCGTTGGGGCATCTTCCTGACCCCTGTCGATGGCGAGCGCAAGATCAACTTCGGCCGGCATAAGGGCGAGGCCGCCTGGCAGGAAGTCCCCGGCGAATATCGCGCCGAACTGCGCCGCCTGATCGTAACCCAGGGCGACACCGAACCGGCTTCTGTCGAGCAACAGCGAGCTCTGGGCCTCACTGCCCCGTCGCTCTTCGACCTGCGCAATCTGTTCCAGGTTAACGTTGAAGAAGGCCGCCACCTGTGGGCCATGGTCTACCTGCTGCACGGTTACTTTGGCCGCGATGGACGCGAAGAGGCCGAAGCCATGCTTGAGCGTCACTCCGGAGATCCGGACAAGCCGCGTATCCTGCAGGCCTTTAACGAAGAGACCCCCGACTGGCTGTCCTTCTTCATGTTCACATTCTTCACTGACCGTGATGGCAAATACCAGCTCGCCTCCCTGGCCGAGTCCGGCTTTGACCCGCTGGCTCGCAGCTGTAGGTTCATGCTCACCGAAGAAGCTCACCACATGTTCGTGGGTGAGAGTGGCGTGGCTCGCGTTATCAAGCGGGCCTGCGAGATCATGACCGAGCACAAGACCGACGACGTGCGTGCCCATGGTGGCATCGAGCTTGAACTGCTGCAGAAGTATTTGAACTTTCACTTCAGCGTTTCCGTTGACCTGTTTGGTCATGAGCTGTCCACCAACGCAGCCAATTTCTACACCATGGGGCTTAAAGGGCGTTACCAGGAAACCAAGATCGACGACAATCATCTGCTGACTGAATACGTGTATAAGGTCTCCGAAGTCCAGGGCGACAAAATCATACAGGTGGATGCCCCGGCTTTGACTTCCATTAACGAACGCCTGCGGGATGACTACATTGCCGACTGCCAGTCTGGAGTGAACCGCTGGAACAAGATCATCAAGAAGTTTGGCCTCGACTTCGAGCTGAAGATCCCGCACCGCTCTTTCCACCGTGGGATTGGTTCATTCTCGACTTTCCAGACAACGCCGGAGGGGAAACTGATCACCCAAGCCGAATGGGATACCCGTCACAGCGAGTGGCTGCCTACCGACGAGGACCGTGCGTACATTCAGAGCCTGATGAAACGGGTCACCGAGCCCGGCAAAATGGCTAACTGGATCGCCCCACCGGATCGTGGCATCAACAATCAAAACCCGGAATTCGAATACGTCCGTTTTAACTAGTCAATACATATGAGTTTACAACGCCAGCACCTCATCGACCCTGCCATCTGCATTCGCTGCAACACCTGCGAAGAGATGTGCCCCATCGACGCTATCACCCATAACGACCTCAACTACGTGGTTAAGTTTGATGTCTGCGAGAGTTGTCTGCAATGCATCGCGACTTGTCCAACCGGCGCCATCGACAGTTGGCGCGATGTGGCCAAGCCATGGTCGATAGAAGAGCAGATGACCTGGGACGACCTACCCGATGACCAACAAGGCGATGTGGGTGGGGAAGGAATCGATGGCGAAGTTAGTTCCATGCTGGAAAAAGCTGAAGCGGGTCAGGCCGGGCAGGCTCTAGCACCATTTTCGGCTGCCCAGCCTTCTGTTAATCTTTTTGCCAGAGGAAATCCTGTCATCGCCAGGGTCGCCGGTAATTTCCGCATTACTGATACTGACACGGAATCTGATATTCGTCATGTGGTGCTTGATTTGGGCAGTACCTCATTTCCTGTCCTGGAAGGCCAGTGCATCGGCATCATTTCACCGGGTGTGGACGAGAACGGCAATCCCCATCACCAAAGACTTTATTCCATTTCCAGCCCTCGCGACGGTGAACGGCCCAACCGTAATAATCTGGCCCTGACCATCAAGCGGGTGGCTGAGACGAACTTAAAAGGTGTTGGCTCAAACTTCATGTGCGATCTGAAAAAAGGCGACGAGGTTCAGGTCACAGGCCCGTTCGGACAAACCTTCCTCATGCCCAATCATCCGGAAGCCAATATTATCATGATCGCCACCGGCACAGGTGCCGCCCCCATGCGCGCGATGACCATGCGCCGCCAGAGGGTGCATCCTCATGCGCCCGGCAAACTCGTCCTCTACCTGGGCTCACGTACACCCGGCGATCTGCCTTACTTCGGGCCGCTGCAAAAGCTGCCCAGGGACTTTATCGATGTCAACCTGTGTTTTTCGCGCCTGGACGGCCAGCCCAGGGAATACGTGCAAGACCGCATGCAAAAAGATGGCGAAAAGCTCTCCAAACTGCTGGAAAGCGATGACACCTTCGTTTACATCTGTGGTCTTAAAGGGATGGAGAAGGGGGTAGACGAGGCTTTTGCCGGAATCTGCGCCGCCCATGGCCTCGACTGGCCGACTTTAGCGGCGAAAATGAAAGAGACGGGGCGGTATCATATTGAGACATATTGAAGGATCACATTCGTCGTTCATTCCTGAACCTTGTTCGGTTTGGCCCTGCAGGTTATTCATCTTTATGATATGTTGAAGACACTAGTAACCAGTGAAAAAACAGTATCATACCCCAGCCCAACGCAGGCCAGTGCACCCATATGACATCGCTGTAGCTCAAGATATTGATGGCTGACAAAAATCCGATTAAGCCAAGATAGCCTTTCAAATGCGTATTGAAACGCCTTCTGGATCGAATCCTTTTTTTGTTTTTAGATATGGGATGGGGTTTTCGGTGTTTTTCCGGAAAACGGGCTTGCCTATCTGCTTCCGGTGCAGCTTTGTTCTTATATTTTTGAGAACCCGTATCATCTGGCCAGATACTGACCTTATAGGCCTGTAAAGGTTTTTGCATATTTTTCGCAGCGAGTTCTCCAATATATTCATAGCCCAGGGGCAATTTATTTTCTATCTGGTCAAAGGCAGACCTGGAGATACAGATACCACCGGCATCAGCCACAGCTTCCAGTCTTGCAGCAATATTTACACCGTCGCCATAAAGGCGGTTCTCTTTGACAATGACATCCCCGAGATTAATACCGATTCTAAATTCCATTTTTCGATGATCTGGCAATTGGGAATTCCTGACCTTCAGCTCTTTTTGAATTGTTACAGCCCCCTGCACTGCATCAACCACACTTGAAAATTCCGCCAGAACATTATCCCCCGGGGAATCCACAATACGGCCGTGATGTTGCTGGATCAGCGTATTCATCAGGTCTCGATAAGTGGTTATCGTCGACACTGTTGCCAGCTCATCATCCTGCATGAGTCTGCTGTATCCCTTCACATCTGCACTAAGAATGGCAGTTAGTTTTCGTTTGAAGTCTTCTTTTTCCATCATTACCTCGTATTTGCGATCACAATAACACGTCAAGTCATAATAGTAAAATCTCTCTAATACCACAAATTTATAGCACTTCCGAATGACAAAAGCCTGCCCGTACAGCCATGATGGTTGGATTTTCCTGAGGTAAACGAACGATACATAATTCAAGATCGGAACCTGCCGGCGGCCGCCCGAATTTCGCAAGTCATATTCGCTCACCGTCGATAAATGGTACCGGCTTTTTGAGTTTTGAGGATGTTGAGGGTTCCGGCTGTTCAGAAAAGATTGCCGCATAAGTGAAACAAATTTGACTAATATATCAATCCAGTTGTATTCATCTCATTCAGGAATCGTTGAGTTTGAATTTCAGGTGATCACTCGTGAAATTTTATCACCTGAACGAGAAGTCAATCGAGGATATTTTTGAAGATCGGAATTGGTACTTGATAGAATTTTTGCTTTTAATATGATCTGAGCAATCGAAGAAGTTCTACTGAAAAATTTGTTGGAAGGATGAGAAATGACACCAGTTTCTGAAGCCGAAAAATTTATGAAAGACCATGTTCTTGCTTCTACCAAAGATTGGAGAAAGGACGAAACAGCAATTCATAAAGCCATGACAGTAGCAACAAATCTTAATCACATGGCAGAATACTACTGGAAAAGCTATTCGCATATTCCTTCTCGTGTATTCGGAAAGAGTACTTTCAGTGAATTCAGAGAACAACTTGAATTAACTTACCCCGATTATGCGCTAATCAGAGATATATGCGATGCACATAAGCATTTAAAGTTAGATCGCCCAAAAAAACGTGTATCCAAATCCGATCAATCATCTGTCAGTAAAATGACTTGGGGAGAAGAGTCGCTTCTCTATGAACTTCCAAATCGGGTACCCTATCCGTGTTAGATCACTGGGTTTTGTTATGTTTGGCTAACTCACCCCCCAGACAAGGCCTTGTACGATATTTCTGTTCGTCGGCTCATGATTTTGCGCCAGTTCAACGCTGCAAGTTTCGCGTCTCAGTCTTCAGACATCTCCTCACGAATTTGCCCTTGCCTTTAACTAGTAGTTAACGTTAATGTCAATATAAACAGACACCAACGGTGATCTTCCTACAGAGGACTTTCACCCCATAAGTTCATGCCCATGCCGGGCGTACACAAAACACATACACCCGACCATCCTCGCCGCTCCTTCGTCGTTCTGGGGCTGGCGGGTGATGCAGGCGATATGGGGCGACAACAGCAGTGTATTTCGTTATAAAGGAGAAATTATGAAGGCAGTCATCTGCACCAAATATGGACCGCCAGAAGTTCTGCAGCTTAAAGATGTCGCAAAACCTACTCCTAAGAGCAATGAAGTGCTAATAAAGGTGCATGCAACAACTTGCCATATTGGTGATGTGAGAATTCGAAGTTTCAATGTTCCTTTTTGGCAAATGATTCCTTTTCGTTTATATTTAGGCATTAGAAGACCAAAAAGAAGTATTCTTGGAATGGAATTAGCCGGAGAAGTCGAAGGAGTTGGTAAAGAAGTAAAGCGATTCAAGAAAGGTGATCAAGTTTTTGCTTGCGCAGGATTCGTATTTGGGGCCTACGCTGAATATATTTGTCTACCAGAGGACGCCAAACACATCAAAGAAGGTTTGATCGCAATGAAACCGTCCAATATGACTTATGAGCAAGCCGCCGCTGGTGTTGCAACAGGAGGTCTTACAGCTCTGGGTTTCCTTAAAATGGCTAAAGTACAAAATGGACAAAATGTTCTCATCTATGGAGCATCTGGTAGTGTAGGTACTTTTGCCGTTCAACTTGCAAAATACTTTGGCGCTGAAGTCACAGGTGTTTGCAGTACAGCAAATCTGGATATGATAAAATCGCTGGGAGCCGACGAAGTGATAGATTACACTAAAGAGGATTTTACTGAAAGAGTTGAGCTTTACGATGTGGTATTTGACGCAGTAGACAAGATTACAAGGGCAAAGGGAAAAAAATCATTAAAAAAAAATGGAATTTATCTCAATGTTGTCAAGAATCTTGAGTCAGAAGAAAAGATAACGACTGCGGACTTAATTTTCCTGAAGAAGCTAGTTGAGTCAGAGAAAATCAAAACAATTATTGACAGAAGCTATCCATTAGAGCAGATTGCTGAGGCTCATAGGTATGTGGAAAAAGGGCATAAAAAAGGACATGTAGTGATAAATATTAAACAAAACGGTAATGCATAACGCGATGGGGGAAGACCGACCACACACGCCGCTCCTGCATCGCTCTGGGGAAGGCAGTTGATGCCGATGTTAGTGGCCACAATACTTTTAAAATATCCAAAAGAGAAAAGGGGAAAACATGTCGAATAAGTTTGAAAGTCTCTTGAACGATTCTCCGTTTGTTTTAACAGAGGGGGCAATTGGCGAGCGATTGAAACACGAGTATGGTGTCGTATTTGATGAACATATTATTCAAGCTGGACTAATATACGATGCGCAAGAAGCCTTTCGCACACTCTATACCGAGTATATTGATATCGCCCAAGCCTGCGATCTTCCAATCATGCTTATGACACCGACGCGAAAAGTGAATACTGAGACCCTCAAAAAATCAGTCTATTACGGGAGAGATATCGTTCAAGATTGCTGTGCTTTGTTGCAAGACGTGAAAGCCACATATAAAGAATACTCAAAAAACATCTTTCTCGGTGGGGTACTGGGCTGTAAAGGGAACGCATATATCGGAAATGACGCTTTATCGCAAGAGGATGCCTACGATTTTCATCGTCCGCAAGTGACGCAATTCAGAGAACAAGGACTTGACTTTTTGTTTGCTGCAATTATACCTGCTGTAAGCGAAGCCGTTGGCATGGCTTCCGCAATGGCTGAAGCGGAATTGCCCTACATTATAAGCTTCATGATCCGAAAAACGGGTCGATTACTTGACGGCACACCTCTTAGTGAGGCGATACAGATTGTTGACAGCACTGTCCACCCTCGACCGCTTTGTTATATGACCAATTGTGTGCATCCGTCAAACTTGAAACAGGCATTGATGCAGCCCATCAATAAACAGTCCCCAAACTTATCTCGGTTCATCGGGCTTCAGGCAAACGCCTCATCACTGAGCCCAGAAGAATTAGATCAGAGCAAAATTTTGCAGCAGGGGGATTTTGACGATATGGTCCAGGAGATGCTCAAGCTATACCAAGAATTTGGAATCAAAATAATGGGAGGGTGTTGTGGAACAGATAACCGATTCCTTGATCTGTTGGCTCAAGCATACGTCAGCATGGCAGTAAGCGAATGACCTCTTGTTATCGATCTTGCATGAGAATCAGGGGAGTTCAACTTTTTTCTTCAGCGGAGCCGTTTCGCGCCCTGCTGAGAAATGTGTTATGCGCGCAAAGGAACAATATGAAAGATACTCTGAAACCGGGTTTAGAACATACGTTTTCTTTCAACATCAATAATTCAAAAACTGTCCCAGCGCTTTATCCTGAATCAGATGAATTTCAATCAATGCCCATTGTCTTTGCAACTGGATATTTGGTGGGTTTCATCGAGTGGACATGTATCCAACTATTGAATTCACATCTTGACTGGCCCGAAGAACAGTCTGTGGGGATTCATATTGACGTAAGCCACGTTGCTGCAACACCACCTGGTTTAGTAGTCACTGCCAAAGTAAAGCTTATTGAAGTTGATGGTCGAAGATTAGTTTTTGATGTCGAAGCTTATGATGATGTTGACCTTATTAGCCAAGGCAAACACGAACGTTTCATTATCAGTAAGAATAAGTTTGATAGCAAAATGAGTGAAAAATCAAAATTTGATAACATATAACCTGCACGTTCCGGCGTTAACAAGCTTTCTCAATTGCCGAAAAATCGATTTCTATATTTGACATTTACAGAATTTAGACTAAAATATGACCTATATAAAGATCTTATTTTAAAACATAATTAAGAGATAAATATGAAGTCAATTTTAGCTACTTGCTCAGCAAGTATATCTGAATTAAAAAAGAATCCCAGTGCTCTTTTACTTGAATCTGATGGCGCTCCAATTGCCATTCTTAATCATAATAAACCGACTGCATATCTGATTCCAGCGGAAACGTATGAAGCGATGATAGAACAATTGGATGATTATGAGTTAGGTCTGATAATTAAACAAAGAGAACAGGAAAAAGCATCAGCTATTGAGGTTTCTGTCGATGACTTATAAATTGAAATTTCTACCAAGTGCACTCAAAGAATGGCAAAAACTTGATAATCAGATTAGGTTGTTTTTTAAGAAAAAACTCTCCGAACGACTTCAGAATCCTCACTCAATTTCAGACCGTCTTAGGAATTTTACAAATCATTATAAAATAAAACAGCGGTCTACGGGATATAGGCTTGTTTATGAGGTAATAGAAGATGAAATTACTGTATTGGTTATTGTAGTGGGAAAAAGGGAAAAAGGAAATGTATATAAAAAAGCAAAGAAACGAATTGAGAGCTAAGACTTAGCAAATCATTTTCTCAATATACGGCTTGTTAAATTGCTACACCAGATGTTTTCCGACAAAGCCGCTCAAAACACCACTGGTCATCGCGTTGAGTGAAGTGTAAGAGAGGATTCAAAGATATCAGCAAATGAAAACTTATATAGCCCTGTTCAGGGGTATAAATGTTGGTGGGCACAATATCCTACTCATGAAAGATTTGGTTGCCCTTCTTGAAAGTTTTGGTTCAAGCAGCGTAAAGACGTATATTCAAAGTGGTAATGCGGTTTTTCGAAATGAGGAAGAGGATCCAACTAAGCTATCCAAAGGAATTAGCACCATAATCAATAAGAATTATGGTTTTGAACCTAAGGTGTTAGTTTTAAATTTGAACGAATTTGAGGATGCAATTGTCTTGAATCCCTATCCAGAAGCTGAAGTTGAGCCCAAAACGCTACACATATATTTCCTGGATTCTATGCCAAAGAATCCGAATTTAGATTTGCTTGAAAGCATAAAGCGAAACAATGAGCGATTTGAACTTAGAAACAAATTTTTCTACCTGCATTCGCCTGACGGTATTGGTCGATCGAAACTTGCCGCTCAGGTTGAAAAATCGCTAGATGTCTCTGTAACATCTCGGAATTGGCGGTCTGTTGCCAAAATTCTGGCCATGGCAAAGCAATGCAATTGACAATACCTAAATTGCTGAAGTCCGACCTCGCCGTTTCGCGGCTTAAATAGCGGCTCACAAGTTCGTTATATTTTTGAAGCGCCGTAAAATTTAATTTTCAACAAAGGAGAAACGCAAATGTCTCAATATATTATTATTTATCTCGGCACTCCGAGCGGAAGATATTGTGACACCTGCTACCCTGGAAAAAGAATACCAAGTCTTAGGGGGATGTGATGAACGATAAAAAGGTTGGTCGTATTCACTGGAGTTTTTGGGCAATCGGCGCTATCGCCCTGATCTGGAATGTTATGGGCGTAATAAATTTCTTCATGCAGATGAATCCAGATGTGCTCACTGCCTATCGCGAGTCCGAACGCGGGATTATCGAAGGCCGCCCCGCATGGGCCACCGTCGGTTTTGCGATAGCCGTTTTCGGCGGTGCACTTGGCTGCCTTCTACTTCTGCTCAGGAAATCGGCTGCGTATTATCTGTTTATCGCGTCGCTACTTGGCGTGATTGTGACAATGATCCATACCCTTGGCGTCGGTATCGACTTCGGTCTCGGTGAGATCTTGGGGATTATTCTGATGCCGCTGGTGGTGGCTGGGTTTTTAATCTGGTATGCGAAGCAGGCCGTGAGAAAGGGTTGGATCAAATAGGAACAGCAGATGCCAGGGTAAGTTAAACAGTATCAAAACACTTAGGATCAGTTGCGTCGGGCTTGACACCTTCTCACCTATCTCAAGACCACACTCTTTTTGCCTTTTCAGGTGCATTCTTGTGTAATTCCACCAAAGGGATTGCGGGATATTCTTGCCTTTCAAACTATCTTCCGAAGTAACACTGGTGGGAGTGATAGAAAATGGCTTAGACCTCAGCCGGTTCAAGCCTGACCACGTCGGTGGCGATCCGGTCAATAAAGTATTTGTCGTGTTCGGTGAAGAGCAGGTTGGGTTTGAAGACGAGAATGGCTTCCTCAATTTGTTCGCGCGACATGACATCGACGTAGTTGACTGGCTCGTCCCAGAGCAGCAAGTGGGCCGGGTGAATGAAGGAACGACATAGGTCCACTTTTTTCAGTTGCCCCTGGCTGAAGGTTTCCAGTGGACGGTCAAAGACGTCACCCGAAACACCCATCACGCCGAGAATCTGGCGAAAGCGGGTTTCATCTATCTTTTCCATCTGTAAATGCGGCCTCAAATGCCCGGAGGCCCAGAGCGGTTTCTGATAGGCCCGCATCAGCTTCACGTTACCGGGCACATGCACCGTACCTGAATGAATGGGAGTTTCCCTGCTGATGGCATTAAAAAGAGTGGTTTTACCAACGCCATTACCGCCGATAATGGCAATTCGCCGACCCTTTCCAACTGAAAGAGAAAAATCCTTGATGATCATTTTTCCATCGAATTTAATCGACAAATTTTCAACAGTCAATAATATCTCAGGCGTTTTATCAGCCGAGCCGAATTTGAGCTGCCGTTCCTTCTCCAGATTCTTGAACAACTCCTTTTTCTCCTCGATATTTTCCTGGATTTTTTTCTCCATGATAATCGCTCTTTTCATTTGCTTAGCCGCTCGATGGCCAACAAATCCCTTGTCGTAAGCACCAATTTTCTCCTTCTCTTTTTGGTGCGCCCCTGCCCGCCTTTGCCCGGCTGCTGCTTCCAGATGAGAGATCTCCCGTTTCAGCTTTTCATTGGCACGTCTTTCGGACTTTTCTTCCAGATCATTTTGTCGTTTCCATTCTGAGTAATTTCCTCTCATGACGCGAACATCCTTCCGGTTGATAGCAATGACATGATCGGTACAGATATCCAGGAAAGAGCGATCGTGTGAAACCAGCAAAAAACCGGGCTTTCGAAATAGATATCGAGCCAGGGCTTCCCGGCCATCCATATCAAGGTGGTTGGTGGGCTCGTCGAGCAGCAGGAATTGTCCCTTGCGAAGAAAGAGAGCGATGATCAAAGCGCGCGTCTGTTCTCCACCACTCAGTTTCGTGAAGTTGCGCTCCAGTGTATCCGCAGCCAGGCCTATAGCGGCCATCTCCTTTTCGATTCGGGCATTGATCTCGTATCCACCGAACTGTTCGTAATGTTCGTTAATCTCTGCAGCCTTTTGCACATCGTTGGGATGGCCGTCCTGCCAAAGTGCCCCCATCGCTTTTTCCCATAGATTAAAAGGCGCAATGCAGTCACGGATGACATCCAGTGTATTCTGATATTCGTTTTCAGGGATGAAGGGGAAATAGGAAGTTGGAATGGAGACGTCCAGCCAGCCAGCCGTTGGGGAAATCTTTTTTTGCAGTAGATTGAGCAGGGTGGTTTTACCCCTGCCATTGCGCCCGATGAGAGCTGTTTTCCAGCCCGTATCGATGCGCAGGGAAAGGTCTTCAAATATTTTTACGTAGGGTGCGTCGTATTCGAAACTAAGCTGGTTGAGGTTGATGGTTGCCATTGATAAACTCCAGTGATCGTGTATTTTCCGATAAAAGTGAAGATGCTTTTTGAAAAATTTATGCGATTGGAATTTATCATTCTCATTGTCCGTTCCGGTTTGTTTAGAGGAGTTTTTGCAAAATAGTAAGCTTAAGTATATGCACCTGCAGGATTTTGTCAAACAGCCGTTTATGACAGGAAATAATATCAAATAGATCTAACTCACAGAGTGAAGCAGAGTCAGATTGAGATGGTCACGGCCCTGAGATTCATGTAAATTGGGCCTTAGACAAACTCCCATGAATCAAAAACCCATCTCAAAACATCAAGCTTATAATGGAATTTTTTATCACTGCAAATATCAGAGAGACTGAAAAAAAGCTGCAAGACACCATCACCATGGATAACATCGAACAATTTTGCGAATCAATCGTCCTCTTACAACAGGGCACCGACACCGCCACCATCGGTTCATCATGGGGGGAATTTCAATTAAGCCGCCAGACAATTAACGGCGGCCTCAGGTTCGCACTCACTACCTGCCCGAATGCACTGGCCTGGACAATTACATCCGGATACCCACCAGATCCGGACAAGGTCGTCATCCACCTGACAATCAGCCGGCAGGAAAAATCAGAGGAATTTGTGCAATCTATCGTCGATTTCGGAAATGAATGGAGAGAAGGATTGGAAGCCATTTTTCAAAATTAATGAAACCAATCGTGCAAAAGAGATCCGACGCAGTTTCTTCATTTTTTTCTCCAGATATTCAACAAACAGTACTAAACGATAAGATCAGTTGAACTGTCCGTATCTTCTTTTGTTCCAGGACCAAAATCACTGGAATGAGTCACAACAGCGGGTTTTGGACTTGTGTCCACATAGAGACGAAAAATGTCAGGTCTCGCATAATGGCCCACCACATCGAAATCGTATTTCCCTTGCGGAATCTGGTCCAGATCAAGTTCAGCCACGAAGATGCCTGGTCCCTCGGCGTTGGGCGAAACCAAAACCTGCCCAAGGGGGTCGACAATACAGGCGCCTCCTCTCATCAGGACGGTTTCAGGCTTGTCGCCTCCAAAGGGTTCGAAGAGAGCGGCGTAATCCTCCGGGCAGTCATCCCGGGTGAGATACTGGCAGGCGCTCAGGACAAAGCAGCGGCCTTCAAGTGCAATGTGACGCATCGTGGAAAGCCAGGTATCCCGGGTGTCAGCAGTTGGTGCGCAGTAAAGCTGGATGCCTTGGGCGAACATGTGCATCCGTAACATCGGCATATAGTTTTCCCAACAGATCACACTGCCCAAGCGGCCCAGAGACGTATCAACCACCTCCATGGTCGATCCGTCCCCATATCCCCAGACAAGACGCTCAGCAGCTGTAGGCATCAGTTTGCGATGTTTGCTCAACAATTCTCCGCCAGGACCGAAAGTCAAAGACGTGCAGTAAAGGGTTCCGCCATCCCGTTCAATGACCCCTATCACCATAAATACCCCTGCAGCTTCAGCGGCCTTTCCCAGCCCAACCGTCGCCGGCCCCGGCACTTCGATCGAACTCTCGTAATAACGGCGAAAATCCACCCGCCCCTCAGGTAAACGGAAGCCAACGCGAGCGCCAAAATCCAGTCCCACCGGATAGGCTGAGACGAAGGCCTCGGGCAGCACAACCAATTGTGCTCCCTGGCTGGCTGCCTTTTGCAGAATATCACCCACTTTGATGATAGTGGCCTCGCTGTTAAATACAACCGGTGCTTCCTGCACCACTGCGGCTTTTATTTTATTCATCTGCCTCCGTTTGTTGGTCGCTGGTTTTTAAGAAAATTTTAAAAAAAACATTCCCTTGTCCCTTCTAAGGGATCGTTCAAAAATAACTTCACATAATCTATCTACAAAAGTCCTAAAATAACTGGACATTTTGCACATAGAATGTGAACTAATTTTTGAGCCGACCCTAGGGTGATTTAGAAATTTTCTTACCTCATGGTGCCTGCAGGGGCAGGGTGGGTTATCTGAAAAAAGTTGCAATATCAGGGAAAGATGATATTTCTGTTGCCTTTGTTCTGCTGATAAATGGCAGATAACTCAGCATAGGTTTTTTTGAGTTCCTCGATTCGGTATAAGAATTCATCTCTGGTATCCGATTCACAAGCAATGATCATATTTCTGATACTCTCGCTTTTCCAGTATTCGTTTCCCCTGTTGTATTCCCCTGGATCAAGCTTGAAGAGTTGTTTCAGGATTTTCAGATCATGCCCGATCTGGAATGAATCACGGGAATCCTCATGGCTGAAAAGGTAATAGAAATTGTCATACCCTCCCCAGGTGATTGCAGACAAACACAAGGTGCATGGCTCATGGGTTGCTAAAAAAATGCATTCACTGGGATGGGGCCTTTTCGATTCAACCATTTCGTACAACAACTTGATCGCGTGCATCTCACCATGCCATAACGGGTTCGCCGTCTCATTGTTAGTGGCCGCAATCACTGTAGAAAAATCGGACTTACGAAGAATTGCCGCACCAAAAACCTTGTTTCCCTTTCGCACACCTGTATCTGTCAGCGGAATAATTTCCTGCTCGATCACTTGCAGTAACCGCTGGATCAATTGCGGCTTCTCTTTTTGTGTGTTTAAATGGCGGTCATTGCTCATTCATCCCCTGATTAAATTATTAAAACTCACCCTGTTTTTTGTGGTGCCAGTTCTTCTGCTTTATCACCATCCTCTCTTTTGATCAACTCAAACACAGACGTTGACAGGGTAAATTGGTTCTAGCCTGCAAATGCAGCAAAAAATGGTAATTCATGGCTAAAGGAACCTATTATCTTATTGTAATCACTTATTTTTTTTCCGCTTCAAAATTGATCAGATTATATATCTAATCTCAATGATTATGGGTCATAGCAATGTAGAACCAATTAGCCCTGCAGACGTTGAAAACAGAATCAAAAAGAAATCCGGTGAGAAGGATTAACCCATGAGAATGATTTTTCGAGAAGTGATGGGAGGTGTGTGAAGCGGCGTTGACAGAGAAAAGTGAATTTCGAAAAGTCAACACCGTGGTGTTGTCTTTTATTACAACCCCAGAAGTTTTCTGGCGGTGTTTCCCAGAATGTTCGACACCTCACGTTCGGGGACATTCATCTCTTTCAGGTAGGCGACCATATCTTTGGCATGGCACATACCTTTGAATATTGGATTGTCGGTACCGAACAGAACCTGCTCAAAACTTCCCAGTGCTGTATATATTCCTTCAATCAAAGCTTTGAAGATGTCCGCATCACCCACAGCCTGCAGACCGGAGATGTCCAGATAAATATTTTCGTAATGTTGACAAGCCTCCAAGGCCTGAGTATGCCACTCCATACCACCGGCATGGGCAATAACAAACGGCATCTCAGGAAATTTATCAGCCAGTCGCACAAACCCCTCGGGGGCACAGTACGGGATCTCCGACATGGGAGACGTCGTACCGTGAAAGACCACGGGCAACACATGCTCGCGACAGATTTCATACAGGGGGGTGCAGATGTCGTCATCCGGGAAAAAACCTGTCGGCGGGTAAAGTTTCAAACCCTGCATGCCCCATTGAGTGATGGCCGTCTCAAAATACCTGGCCGCGTCCGGGTTTTTGGGATCGATTGAGAAAAACGAGATGATTTTATCCGGATATTTTTGAGACAGGTCGGCATACGCCCTGTTCTGCTCTATAATGTCCAGTGCAGGTTTTCCATTAGTCTGCCCCCAGTCCAGCGGCAGGATTACGGTCCGGTCGATCCCTGATTCCGCCATTTGCTTCAGAAGCGCAGATCCATCCAGATCAAAGTAGAGTTTCTCGAGTCCCTCGTTCGTATATTCCAGTCCGGCTGGCATGTAGAACGACTGGTTAATTCCCTGAATCGTTTTTGTCCAGGCCTCCCTGGAATGCACGTATTCGTTGCTCGGCCACCAGTGAGCGTGAAAGTCGATAATCATGATATTGTCTGTTAAATGAAATTAATGCCCGTTTTTTGTTTTTCTTCTTGAAATGCCATCATTCATGTCCCAGCGGTATCAGTGTTCATGACCCTCACAGGCCTCAAAGCGGTAGTCTTGCAAATCAAGCTTGCCATTGTCTTCAAAAAAAGAGATCAGCTCATCGGCTGTCATGTTTTCCGCAGCGCATGAGTAAAACCGCGTTTCCTCACCAAATTTATCAATAATTTCCTGATGTAAAGACGCTCTTGTCATCGACTTGCCTGATGCCATTGCCATCTGTTTTACTTCTCTGCCGTGAACCTGCTCAGCCATAAGACGTTTCCCTGTTTGAGGATGATTGATAATTCGTGTCAGAAGGTCAACACCGTTATGACCCCTGTTACGTAGGGATCGTTCATAAATAACTTCACATAATCTATTTGCAAGGGGATCCAAGTGTTTCTCATTAGTGTCCAAGAAACACGTTGCCGTTAAAAAATAATTTCACTTGATCTGTTTGCAAGGGGATCCAAGTGTTTCTCATTAATGTCCAAGAAACACGTTGCCGTTAAAAGGCAAATTCACTTAATCTGTTTGTAAAAGTCCTAAAAACTGGATATTTTACAAACAGAATGTGAACTAGCCTTTTAGCCGACCTTTGGACCATTTTGCAGACAGAAGGTGACAGCAACGTGTTTCCTTTTCACGAATGGGAAACACTTGACTAATCTTTTAGCCGACCCTGAAGTACCAAAAAGCACAGAACATTTTGCGAACAGAATGTGAAGTAATTTATGAGCCGACCCTTAGATCTGTTTCATGTTCGGTTTGTCTATTTATGATAAAGTGAATCGTAAAAAATAACAACTTGTGCCTTCTCAAATTCTCAGTGAAGAGGTCGCGTATATTTGAGCAAGCTGGAGTGACTAGAATTCCATAGAACCCCTCGACGTAAAGCCCGCTTTCATGATAAAAATTAAACCATCAAATCGACGGTACGAACCTGTAGGGGTTTCAAGCACCAAAACATGCAAAAATGATGACCCGCAAAAACAGGTTTTTTGAGCCGAGCCTAAGTAAAAAGGGTCACTTAGCTTGACATCTATTTTTGTTTAACCATAAAATTATAAAAGGACTCAGGTATTGACATCTACTCTAGAATTACTATAGTTTTATCGCACAAAAACAATCATTTCAAAATAGGAGAAAAAATGAGTGCCAGAAAAAAAATTGAAGATGCCTTGAAAGCAACCCCTACTATCTCTCTTGATGAATTGAAGAACCTACTGCCGGATATCAATGCGGTCACCCTGAAGTCGGACTTTTATAAGCTCAAACGAAAACTGTTCGGACCTGTACAGAGCAAAAAGCCGAAGGCACAACAGAAGATTAAAAAGATAAGTCGCCGTCAGCAGGTTCTGGAATATCTGAGCAAGAACGCTGAGGCTACTTTTGACAGTTTGCAGAGCACCTTCTCTGATGTCAAGCAGACAACCCTTAGAAATTATCTGAGCGTCTGGAAAAAAGATCAGAAAAACGACTCAAAGAAAAAGGAACAACCGGAAACGCTCGCAAAGAAAACGCAGAAAGTGCCCAAAAAGAAACAGACGGAAAAGCCTGCCAGGAAAACACAAACAGACAATACCGAATTGATCGAATCCCTCAAAAAAACCATTGCTGCTCAGGAAAAGACGATCGAAACAATGAAAAAGACCTTTGATCTGCTGAGCCCGGACAGTCATGAGGAAGAACTGAAGGGGATGACTCTGTCTGAGATCAAAAAAATAGCAACAACCTATCTAAAAAGTATCAGAGAACTACCTGCAAAAATAAGAAGATAATCCATGCCTGATGTTCTGAAAGACGAATAACCAACGCACATTTTTTCATAAATACATCTGCTGGAAGGAGTTACTGAATGAAAGATGTTTCTCTGTTTATCCCCTGCATCGTGGATTTATTGCTTCCCGAAGTAGGAGAAGCAACGGTTGCAGTTTTGCGAAAATTAGGACAGAACCCTATCTACCACCCTGATCAAACCTGCTGCGGCGAACCTGCCATCAATTCAGGGTATCAACATCATGCTATTCAGGCAGCCAAGCACTTCATTGAAATATTTGAAAATGATGAAGCAATTGTCTGCCCCGCCGGGTCTTGCGTCAATACCGTCAAGAACCATTATCCGGAGTTACTCGCAGGTGACGATGACTGGGTGAAGCGAGCTGAATCAGTGGGGTCCCGTGTCTATGAACTTTCTCAGTTTATCGTCGATGTCATGGGCTTGGATGCTGTAGATGCGACCTATCAGGGAAAGGTGGCCTTCCACCGCTCCTGCCAACAGTTACGGGGACTGGGTGTATCTGAACAGCCGGAAAGGTTGATTCGTGCTGTCAAAGGAGTAGAGGCAATACCGCTTATTGGAGCGGACGTTTGCTGTGGATTTGGTGGGTTGTTTTCCGTTGACTACGCCTCAATCTCCGAAGCCATTGTGAAGAACAAAACCGATAATTTTATAAACAGCGAAGCGGATATTCTGGTGACTTGTGATCCAGGCTGTTTAACGAATATTAATGGCTACCTGAGCAGGAATCACCCTGGCAAAAAAGCCGTGCACATTGCCAATCTATTGGCTGGAATCTAAACTGAGGAACGAATGGATATCAAAACCGAACAGTTTGTGCAGGTGGCTGAAGAAGAGCTTAAAAACGAACGAACGCGTCTTTTTCTGTCATTGCTGCCGCCCGCAGTTTCACAACGGCGTCAGGCAGCCATGTCAACTTTCAGTGATCCAAAAGCGGCAATGTCCTACTGCGCATCCGTACGAGGGGCAGCGGTAGACAATCTGCCGGATCTATTGGAAGAATTTGAAAAAAATGCAACCGCTAACGGGGCCAAAGTCATCTGGGCCCGAGACGCCGCTGAAGCGAACGAATTTGTTGTACAGAAAGCCAGGGAAAAAGGCGTTAGCTATGTGACCAAAGGAAAATCCATGGTCACTGAAGAGCTCGGATTAAACCCTGTTTTAGAACAGAACGGGATTGAAGCCTTTGAGACCGATTTAGGCGAATATATTGCCCAGCAGCTAAAAAGGCCACCGTTCCATATTGTCGGTCCAGCCATTAATGTTCCACCAGAAGAAATCCGCGATCTGTTTATGGATATCGGCATCCTTGAGAAAGCCACCGCCGATCCGGTAGAACTTGGATTGGCAGCCAGAATTTATCTCAGGGATAAATTCCATCACCTGAAAATGGGAATTACCGGCATCAACATGGCCATTGCCGACACCGGTAGTATCATAAATGTGGAGAACGAGGGCAACATACGTTTTACCAAAGCAGCACCTCAGACCCAGATCTCCATCATGAGTATCGAAAAAGTGATCCCATCCATAAAGGACGCGATGTTTCAGGTACGGCTGTTGTGTCGCAGCTGTACGGGTCAAAAAATCAGCAGCTACGTAACCATAGACAACGGACCGAAAAAGAACGATGAAATTGACGGTCCGGAAGAGCTGTACATCGTGATTGTCGATAATGGCAGATCCGCCAAATACCACGATCTGCTGGCCCGGGAGGCACTGCGCTGTTTTCGTTGCGGCGCCTGCCTGAATATCTGTCCGGTATACACCACGGTAGGGGGTTATCCATACGGTTGGGCGTATTCAGGTCCCATGGGCCAGGTTTTGAATCCAATGTTGCTGGGCCAGGAGCGAACACAGGATTTATACCGGGCCAGCACGCTTTGTGGTGCCTGCAAAGAGGTCTGTCCAACCGGTGTCAATCACCCGAAAATATTCAGATACTATCGCAGCAAAGATGTTGACGGAGATACAGAGTTCGGGGGCAAACCAAGACCTTTGATGGAATCGATTATTTACAAGTTCTGGTTGCAAGGTGTCACGAATTCCTGGAGCTGGAAGCTGGGGGCCCGCCTGGCACGTCCGCTTTTGAATAACGCCATCAAAAACGGTTGGCTGAGAAAGAAAATCAAGCCCTTGGACAACTGGCTTCAAGCCCGGGATCTTCCTCTGTTTCCCAAAAAGACTTTTAGAGACCGCTGGAAAGATCTTAGGGATCGTTCATAAATAAACAAAAAAAATCATGTCAACTGCTAAAGAAGATATACTCAACAGACTCAGGAACGCTCCTAAAAAACTGGAACCACAACTCGCCGCAAAACCGGATTTGGTAGAGGCCACCTGGAGCAGGGAAAAGCAAATTGAAAAGCTGATTGAAGAGCTGACCGCACAGGAATGTACCGTTTTTCGTTCAGAAAACAAGGGCCAGGCCCTGGACAAACTCACAGAATTCTGTGCTGAAGAAAAACTGTCTAAACTTATCATTTCTGACGATGATATCATCAGAGCATTTGATCTGCAGAGCTGGGGTAAAACAAACGGTATTAAAGTCATGACTGCGGCTCAGTTTGAAAATCGTGAGCTCTTTAAAGATGCAGTCTTTGACCAGGCAGACGCCGGCGTCACTGGAGTGGATTATGCGATTGCTGAATCTGGCACTCTGGCCCTGGTTCACAGTGTCAGTCAGGCCCGGTTGATCTCTCTGGCGCCGATTATTCATATCGCCCTGATTCCACTCGATCGAATTGTACCTATCTATGAAGATGTGATTGACAAGGTTTTCGCAGATAAAGGACATCTGCCTTCTCAATTAACATTTATCACAGGTCCCAGCTTGACTGCAGATATCCAATTAACATTTTTTCGTGGCATGCATGGTCCGAAAAAAGTCATTACGATTTTGATAGATGAAAAATTTCAATCACAAAAGGAGAACGCATATGGAGTATAAACAGATCACTGAACCGTTCAACCAATGGTTAGGGCAGAAGCAGGGCGAAAAATCCGTCAAAAATCTGATCAAGCATGGTTTTGATGCCCATTTTGTAGAAACTAAAGAGGAAGCCGGCTCCCTGATTGAGAGTAAAGTCGGTGAATTTGAGTCTTTTGGGTTTGCAGGATCCGATACAACCCGCAAGATTGGACTGATCGAGAAACTGCGCGATCAAGGCAAAACCCTTTATGATCATTGGGAAGAGGGGCTGGCACCCGAAGATGGGTTCCGGATTCGCAAAAAACAAAGCGATTGCGATTGTTTCCTCTGCAGCGCCAACGCCATCTCCATGACAGGCGAAATAGTGAACATGGACGGGGTGGGAAATCGCACAAATGCCATGTCCTTCGGCCCTAAAAAAGTGTTTATTGTTGCTGGGATGAATAAGGTCACCAAAGATCTCGATTCGGCCCTCAATAGAATTCATGAAGTGGCTGCTCCGATGCGTGCCAAAAGCCTTGGTATCGAAACTCCTTGTGGTAAAACCGGTATTTGCGGCGATTGTAACGACCCCATGCGACTTTGCCGCATTACGACTATACTTCATCGCAGACCCATGATGACCGATATATCAGTCGTTTTAATCAATGAATCGCTGGGATTCTGACCCATCGGAGCTGATTAAAAGCGCGTCTGAATAAACTCCCGTACCATGCAAGGGTCGCTGCTTTATCGAGGCAAAGACTCTTGCGCCAGCAATCTCTCCGAGTATCCAGGTAAATCTGATCCGATATTACTTTCCTCGTCTGCTATTTCTCAGTTTGATCAATTCATAACGATTCTTGATGAGCTCCCCTTCCCAAGGCTCTGACGCTGTATTGTACATCAGGGTTGAGTGCGGCAGCTGGCGTCTCGGTATGATGACTGCGAACGGTACCCAATCAGGTAACGATTTGACATGCCAGCGTTATAGTTTGTATGGTTACAACTGGAAAATTGAAGATACTGAAATAGTGATTGGTGAAATCAACAATGAAAAAAAAATGACGACCTGCAAACGTACCCATTTCCTGGCTTTATTTTTGTTAGTGGTTATCATGATCAGTAGTTGTGATAAAAAAATTCCTGTTAGGATTGGTTTTGTAGGCGGTTTGACTGGACGTCTTTCTGATTTGGGGATCGCAGGCAGAAATGGTGCGCAACTGGCGATTGAAAATATTAATAGATCGGGTGGGATCAAAGGGCGTCAGGTTGAATTAATTATCAAAAACGATGAACAGAATGCAGAAATTGCGCTCAAGGTCGACCAGGAGTTGATCAATGAAAATGTGGTGGCCATCATCGGGCACATGACCAGTTCGATGTCATTAGCCGTTCTCCCCTTAATAAATGAAAACAGCATAGTCATGGTCAGCCCGACAACCAGCACCAACAAGCTGACAGATATCGATGATTATTTCTTCAGAGTCATTCCGCCGAATAGAAGTGAAATCGAACATTTGACAAAAGTAGCAAATAAAGATCTTGGATTATCTGAAATTGTTGTTATCTATGACATATCAAACAAAGGATTTACAGAAGGATGGTACAATGCGTTCAAAAACGAATTTGAAAATCGTGGCGGACAAGTTGTAAAAACCGTTTCTTTCACTTCAAGTAAAAATACATCCTTGTTGGAAATCGCAGAAGAAATTACTGCTACCAAACCAGCAGGACTGGTGATCATTGCCGGGGCTCTTGATGCCGCTGGAATCTGCCAACAAATACAAAAGCTTGGGCACACACTTCCGATATTTTCCACAGGATGGGCGCTGTCAGAAGAGTTTATCAGACAAGGGGGGACAGCTGTAAACAACGTCATATTCTCACAAATATACAATAAACAGAGTCAAAACAAGCTATTTTTAGAGTTTAAACGCAATTTTGTCCAGAGATTCGGACGAGAACCGGATTTTGGATCTGCTTTGGCTTATGAAGCTACCCAGATTGTATTGGATGCGCTTATCAGGGTAAAAGAGACAGGCAATCTGAAACAGGCGATTTTGGAACGTCAATCATACAATGGTCTACAAGGAGATATTACTTTTGGAAAATATGGCGATGTTGAACGACAGCGAATACTTGTCACAGTCAAAAACAGACAGTTTAGTGTGATAGATTAACAGATGAAAAAGGTTAGATCTTTAAAACAGTCGCTGACAATAAAGTTTTTGTTATTGGCAACTCTGCCCATCGTTATCGTGGGCGTTTTTGCTTTACAAAATATAACGTCCAGCCTGGAAGAGGAGATCGGCAACAAAAATTTTCTATTGGCTAAATCACTCTCCGGAGAAATAGAAAGGTTTTTGAACGAACCTGTGAATTTGATCCGCCAAATTGAAGTGGTTCTCTTCACAAAGAAAATGCCCCCTGAGACCCAGATTAATAGTTACCTGAATGCGTTGAGCAGTAGCTATCCCTTTTTTGAACTGATCACTGTCTTGGATCCTAAAGGCCGAATTGCATACCTGTCGCCCTTTAACAGGGATCTATTGGGATCAGACATGTCCAGCCAGCACTATTTTGAATTAGAACAGCAAGGGCAAAAAAATGACATTCAATTTTCCCCTGTCTTCATCTCTGCACGAACGGGTCGGCCAACACTGACAATCTCTAAACGCATAAACAGCTGGATGATTGTTGGGCATCTGGATTTGTCAGCTCTGGAACGGATCAATAATAAGATCACCATTGGAGAGAAGGGTTATGCCGAGATTACAGATGTAAACGGGACCTTGCTGGCGCATAAAAACAGAAAACTGGTGCGTGAACGCTTCAATATAAAAGGCCTGAGTATCTTTAAACGAACCCAGACTGGAAAGGAAGGAACTTTTCGTCATAAATTTGCAGGAGAAGAAAAAATCGGGAGTGTCACTACTGTCCCCATGACCGGCTGGCAGATTCATGTTACCCAACCTGTTGAAGAGGCATTCAGGCCTGTTAAACGAATCAGAAACATCATTTTGGCAGGCCTGTTCCTGTCCCTGGTGGCAGCGACTATTTTTGCGATTTACAGCATTAAAAAAACCTTAACCCCCGTGATAAAACTAACGACTAATGTTGAAAAAATTGCTGAGGGCCGGTACGTATTTGAAACCCCTTCAAATAGTTATCGAGAAATAAACAATTTAGCAGAAAAGTTCAATCTCATGGCCCGAGGTCTTGCAGCACGTGAAAACAGTTTGAAAGAGAGTGAAGCAAACTACCGTGATTTAGTGCAATCGTCCAACAGCATTATTCTCAGGTTCGACTCCAATTATCAACTTATTTTCGTCAATAAATTTGGCCTGGATTTCTTTGGATATTCCAAAGAAGAATTAATCGGCAGAACTTCACTGGAAACAATTATACCCCATGTGGAAAGCACAGGCCGAAACCTTGTGGAAATGATGGACAATTTATTTAATAATCCGGACGCCTACGTCAACAATGAAAACGAAAATGTTCGTAAAAATGGAGAGCGAGTCTGGGTTGCCTGGAGGAATCAAACCATTTATGACAGCGATGGCAAATTTTCAAGTTTGCTCTGTACCGGCTACGATATCACCGGTCGCAAACTCGCAGAAGAAGGCCTGCAAAGTGCCCACAACGAACTGGAAAAAAGGATTGAAGCAAGGACCCTTGAGCTGAAAATAGCCAAAGAAGACGCTGAAAAAGCCAATAAGCTGAAGAGTGAATTTCTGGCAAACATGTCCCACGAGTTACGGACCCCAATGCATCACATACTGGCCTATTCAAAATTCGGAGTCGACAAGACACACACGGTCAGTCTAGAAAAGCTATTTCACTATTTCTCACAGATCAGGGCCTCGGGTGACCGCTTGCTGACACTCTTGAATGATCTATTGGATTTGTCAAAGATGGAATCGGGGATGACAAAATACAGGTTAGAAAAGATTGACCTGGCAACCATGGTTGAATTCCTGATCTCTGAATTCTCACTGCCAATCAATCAAAAATCACTTCTCATTGAAATAAACAAAACGAACCTTTCAACAATTGTCCTTGGTGATGAATTAAAGATCAGCCAGGTGCTGAATAATCTTCTGGCTAACGCAATAAAATTCACTCCGCAGGGTCAATCAATCACTATTTCATTTCACACAGAAGAACTGCCTGGTGGAAAAAGAAAAACGGATATGAAGACCGTTCCCGCCCTGTTAGTCAGAATTAAAGATACAGGCATTGGTGTCCCGGAAAAAGAACTCAAGACTATTTTCAATAAGTTTATCCAAAGCAGCAAAACAAAAACCGGTGCTGGAGGCACAGGTCTGGGTCTGTCTATCTGCCAGGAGATTATCAATGCCCACAACGGCATAATCTGGGCGGAAAACAATCTTGACATTGGCGCAACCTTTAGTTTTATGTTGCCGTTCGACCAGGAAATTGGATAACAGGCAATTTTATCCAACACACCCGCTTCTAACTCAAAAACATCTCCCCTGAAATTCAGGCTTTAAACTAAAAAATGCCATATGAAAAAATCCAAAATTAAGATTCGCCACACCCCGCCACTTGAACCAAGAAGAAACCAAACATTGTTAGCAGGCGCTGCGAGTGTTGACATTACCCCGCCCCCGGGCATGCCGATGGCCGGGTTTGGGATGTTTTCAGTTAGTGGCCGTGGCGTCAGAACCAAACTGAAGGCCAGAATCCTGGTGATTAAACCGAAACAGGGAGGATCGGTTGCACTGGTGCAGTGTGACCTCCTCTCGGGTTCACTGGTAATTCATCATCGGGTGGCCGAACTTGTTGCGCAAAAAACGGATGTTGAAGCTGGTGCCATTGCAGTTTTGGGAACCCACACCCATTCCGGACCTGGAAATTTCTTTGAGAGCAAGATGTATAACGATAATGCGTCAAATAAACCTGGGCTGGATGAGAAATATGTGGCCTTCTGTTCCCAACAGATTGCTGAAGGGATTATAAAAGCCTGCAATGAACAGAAGCCGGCCAGGATTGCAACCGGGGTAACCGAAGTTTATGGCGCAACAATTAACCGGGCCCTTCCTCCCTATTTAAAAAACAGTCAGATTAAAAAGCTGAAGGAAAAGCCCGCTGCTTTGAAGGCCATCAATTCGCAGCTTTACATGATACGAGTCGATGTTCTTGAAAAGGATGATATTTTCAAACCACTCGGGGCCTTCACATCCTTTTCTATACATCCTAACACCAATCCTGCAGAGCTGGAAGGCCTTTACAGTGGTGATGTCACTGGATTTGTCACAAGAGAGGTTGAAGCGGGTCTTAAAAAAAGATACAAAACCCTATGGAACCCTGTTCTTGCAGCAGCGAACGGTACCCACGGGGATTGTAATGCCAATCACGCCCAGGATCGGGTGGAAAATTTTAAGGATCATAAAAGACTGGCACATTTGATTGGGGAAAAAACTCTGGCGCTTTTCTATTCACTGGATCACCAGCTGCAGGCCGATGTGGATGTCAGATTCAGGGCCAGGGAGATCAATATGCTTGAGACCCCTGAGGTTGAAGGCATCCGCATAAGCAACAGGGGCTATGCAGGGATGTCTGTGCCAGCCGGAGCTCTCGGCAGAGGAAGAATCACCTCCTTTTACAAAGTCTGGCTATTCCGTCCCGGCAGACCGCGAAGGTTTCTGACCCACGGCAGCCAGGGGCATAAACGCATCCTTTTAGGCCCATTACAGCGCCTCTTGTTGCCGAAGACGGATATGGGTCACATTCTGCTTGCGCAGATCATCCAGATTGCCGACATATTATTAATACCACTCCCCTGGGAGGTGACGCAGGAGATGGGGCGCCGGATAGGCGCGATACCGTGAAAACGATGGGAGAAGCGGCCGGACTGAAAGGAATTAATAAAGCGGTGGTGTCTGATACGTCTAACGGATATATCGGGTATCTTACCACTCCAGAAGAGTATACCCTGCAGTTCT